>Ga0182738_1000559_pt1 | contig 51537 bp, 41 predicted proteins | sample eDN5th30CBELigMG_FD_128876 | JGI IMG/M metagenome (GOLD analysis project Ga0182738, IMG submission 128876) | Enriched Miracle-Growth compost microbial communities from Emeryville, California, USA - eDNA 5th pass 30_C BE-Lig MG (version 2)... ... | reverse complement strand
ATCGGCGCGATCGCCATGACCGAGCCGGGCGCCGGATCCGACCTGCAGGGCGTGAAGACCACCGCCGTGCGCGACGGCGACGAGTGGGTGATCAACGGGCAGAAGACGTTCATCACCAACGGAATCCACTCCGATCTCGTGATCGTGGTGTGCCGAACCGACCCGAGTGCGGGGTCGAAGGGCTTCTCGCTCATCGTCGTCGAGCGCGACACCCCCGGTTTCAGTCGGGGCCGCAAGCTCCACAAGGTCGGTCTCGCCGCGCAGGACACCGCCGAGCTCGTCTTCGAGGATGCCCGCGTCCCCGCCCGGAACCTTCTCGGCACCGAGGGCTGCGGCTTCGTGCACCTGATGGAGAACCTCCCGCTCGAACGCATCGGCATCGCCGTCAGCGCCATCACCTCCGCGCGGGCCGCCTACGAGTGGACTGCGCAGTACGTCTTCGAGCGCAAGGCATTCGGCAAGCCCATCGGTGACCTGCAGAACACCCGCTTCGCGCTCGCCGAGATGCTCACCGAGATCGAGATCACCGAATCGCACGTCGACCGGTGCGTACTCGCCCTCAACGCCGGGGAGCTCACGCCGGTGGATGCGTCGAAGGCCAAGTGGTGGGCGACCGAACTGCAGAAGCGCGTCGTCGACCGCTGCGTGCAGCTGCACGGCGGGTACGGCTACATGATGGAGTACCCGATCGGGCGCGCCTACGTCGATGCACGCATCCAGACGATCTACGGTGGCACCACGGAGATCATGAAGGAGATCATCGGCCGCGACATCGCCGCCGGGTACGCGTAATCGTTTCAGGGAAGAGGGATTCGATGTTCGACCTCACAGGCAGGCGCGCTCTCGTCACGGGTGGTTCCGCGGGGATCGGTCTCGGTATGGCCCGGGGCCTCGCCCGTGCCGGTGCCGACGTCACCCTGTGGGGCCGGAGCGAGGACAAACTTGCGAAGGCCGCGGCCGACATCGGGAGGTTCGCCGGCCGCGTGGCAACCCGGGCGGTCGACGTCTCCGACGAGCAGGCGGTGACCGACGGTGTCGCGGCACTCGTCGACGATTTCGGTGGGCTCGACATCGTGGTGGTCAACGCCGGCATCGGGTCGTCGCTGCAGAAGTTCCACGAGTCGACGACCGAGCGGTACCGCGCCGTCATGGCGACGAACGTCGACGGCGCGTTCTTCACGATGCGGGAGACCTCGCGTGTGCTCGTCGAGCAGGGCACCGGGGGTTCGATGATCGTCACGTCGAGCCTCGGTGCGCTGCAGGGCGCCGGACGCAACCAGCCGTACGCGGCGAGCAAGGCCGCGGTGCTCGCGCTCGCGAACGGCTGTGCCGTCGAGTTCGCGCGTCACCGGATCCGGGTCAACAGCGTGCTGCCGGGCTGGATCGCCACCGACATGACCGGTCCGCTGCAGGAATCCGACGTCTTCAACTCGAACGTCATCGGTCGCGTGCCGCTCGGCCGGTGGGGCACCCCGGAGGATTTCGAAGGCATCGCCGTCTATCTCGCGAGCGATGCGTCGTCCTTCCAGACCGGCAGCACGACGCTCATCGACGGTGGCTACAGCATGTTCTGACCGGTCCTAGGATGGTCCGGTGAACCAGCACCCCGCGATTCGTGACCGTGTGATCAGAGTGAGCGCCGTCGTTCTCCGCAACGCCGCCGGTGAGGTGCTCACCGTGCGGAAGCGGAACACGTCGCGGTTCATGCTGCCCGGAGGCAAGCCGGATCCGGGGGAGACCCCGGCCGAGACTGCCGTGCGCGAGTGCGCCGAGGAACTGGGTGCCGAACTGGATCTGTCGTCGCTGCGTCTCGTCGGGGTCTTCGACGCCGAGGCCGCCAACGAGCCCGGCTACCGGCTCGAAGGAACCGTCTACGAACACCCGCTCGTGGAGGTCGCCGGTGCCGCCGCGGAGATCGCGGAGACGCGCTGGCTCGACCCGGCGGCCCTACCGCTGCCCGACGATCTCGCGCCGCTGCTCGAGCACCACGTCCTTCCCGCTCTCGCGTCGGCCTCCCGATAATCCTGTTTCCACAGAGGTATTGCGCAGTTCTCACCCATGGGGAAATGTGGTGAGGGCAGTCACATCGCACATCACGGAAGGTCTCCCATGGCGCTCACCGCTCTGCTCGAACTCGAATTCAAGGCCGACTCCCTCGACGACGCGAAGAAGGTCATGACCCGCGTGCTCGACGAGACGCGACAGTTCGACGGATGCGACGGCATCGAGATCCTCGTGGATCAGAAGAACGAGGCCCGCTGGGTGGTCGTGGAGAAGTGGCGCTCGGCCGAGCACGACGCCGCCTACCGCAAGTTCCGCGCCGGCGAGGGCGCCATCACCGACCTCGGACCCCTCCTTGCGGGAGCGCCGAAGCTCGAGCACTTCACCACCCTCTGAGTCCCCACCGGAGCGCGGGCGGAGTCGGTCGTCACCCGGCGGAACGCGGGCGGTAGGGTGACCCCCGGGGCGGACGTGTGCCGTTTGCCTCGAAGTGACATCGACTGTGGAGGTAACCGGGCATGTTGGAACTCTTCGGCGTCATCGTCGTGTGGCTCACCGTGGCCGTCGTCGCTGTCGGAACCGTCATCATGTTCGTCGTTTCGACGCTCAGCCCGCACTTCGGTCAGCGCAAGGCCAAGGGACCCCGCCTCGACAAGGCGACCGCGGCCCGCAACAAGTAGCACCCGGTACCGATCGCGAAGAGCGCCTCAGCCCCAGCCCAGCTGGTGGAGGCGCTCTTCGTCGATTCCGAAATAGTGCGCGATCTCGTGGACGACGGTGACGAGCACCTCGTGCACGACGTCGTCGTCGTCCTCGCAGATGTCGAGGATCGCGTCGCGGTAGATCGTGATCGTGTCCGGTAGCGATCCCGCGTAGTGGCTGTCGCGCTCGGTCAGCGCGACGCCCTGATACAGACCCAGCAGATCCGGTTCTTCGTCGTGGCGCGGCTCGACGAGGACCACGACATTGTCGATCGCCCGCGCGAGTTCGCGGGGGATCTCGTCGAGTGCTTCCGAGACGAGCTCCTCGAAGTGCTCGTCCTCCATGTGTACCGGCACGTCACGACCCCGGCAGGGGAACTGCGCCCGGCAGCGGCGTCGGCAGCGACCGGCCTTCCGGCACGGGCGGCGGCGGCACGGGCGGCTGGCCGTCGATGAGGATGTCGCCCTTGGCGCTGCCGGTGATCGACGAGAATCCGCCCCCCTCGACCTGCTTGCCGATCGAGCAGTTCACCTTGCGGCTGCCGGCGAGCCAGCTGTCGTAGTCGAGGTTGTCCCAGAAGAGCGTGAGGGTCTTGTTGCGCAGGGCCTCGGGGTCGCCGAGGTACTCGTTGACCAGGCGCGTGCAGGTCTCCTCGAGATAGCCGTCCTGGTCCTCGATGCTCGGCAGACCGCCGGGGAACTGCCCACCGAGGTCGACGACCGCGACGACCTCGAAGGCATGAGGCTTGGAACACTCCACCGGGTCGGCGGGGACACCGTTGTTGATGCCGATGCAGACACCGACGTCCCACGCCCGCGACTGGTCCTGATCGGCGACCCGGCCCTTGATGGGCAGCAGGTTGCCGGTGGTCGACGAGAACTGCAGGCCGCACCGCAGCGTGCGCTCGCCGGCCGCCCAGCCCGCCTCACCGGGGTTGATGAGGCCGATGCTGAACTTGCCGTGCGGGTCGAACCTGCCGTCGAGGTAGTCCATCGCGGCAGGTGCACACTGCTCGTCGCGGAGCTCGGTGAAGCGCGTGACCGACGGGAACCGCGATCCCGGTCCCCATTCGGTACCGGGGTACAGGCTCAGGTCGATGTCGGCGACCACCTCGAACAGGTGCGTCTCGGCGCAGTCGACCTTCGCGAGGTCGCTCGCGTCGAGAGCACTCCAGCTCAGGCAGTCGCCGGCGGTGGCGGTACCGAACGCTTCTCCCGCGACCGCGCCGGTCGTGCTGACACCGGCGCCGGCGCTGTCGTCCCCACCGTCGGCGCCCTGGAACCCCGCGACGACGAACGTCGCGATCGCCGCCAGGACGGCACCGGCTGCGACGAGCACGAGGGCGCGTCGGGTCAACCCCGCCGAGGGCGGGCGCCGGTCGGGCTTGGGCTTGTTGTCTTCGGCCATCACTTCCATCATGCCTGTTCGAGTGGACGCAGGTAGTTTCGGCTCATGGCCGACGACCCGATCGATCCCGAGATTCTCGAGATCGCCAAGCAGACCTTCGACGCCGCCCGCCGGGGAGACGTCGAGACCCTCACCGCGTACGTCGATGCCGGGGTACCGGTGAACCTCACCAACGAGACCGGCGACACGCTGCTCATGCTGGCGTCCTACCACGGTCATGCCGAGGCCGTACAGGCCCTGGTCGAGCGGGGAGCCGACGTGAACCGGCTCAACGACCGCGGCCAGTCACCTCTCGCGGGGGCGGTCTTCAAGGGCGTCGAGGCGGTCGTGCGGGTACTCGCCGAGGCCGGTGCCGACCCGCGTCACGGGCACCCCACCGCGGAGGACACAGCGAAGATGTTCGGGCGCGACGACTACCTGGAACTCTGGCAGCGGTAGGCTTCGATTCCGTGATCGACCTCAAGTTCCTCCGCGAGAATCCCGACGCCGTCCGCGAGTCGCAGCGCATGCGGGGAGAGGACCCGGGCCTCGTCGACGTGCTGCTCGAGGCCGACGCCTCCCGTCGCGCCGCTGTCCTCGCCGGCGACAACGCACGCGCCGAGCAGAAGGCCCTGGGCAAGAAGGTCGGCAAGGCGTCCCCCGAGGAGCGCCCCGCGCTGCTCGACGGCGCCAAGGAGCTGGCCGCGAAGGTCAAGGAACTCGAGGCCGAGCAGCACGCCGCGCAGGAGGCCTTCGATCGCGCGCACCTCGCGATCTCCAACGTCGTGCAGGACGGCGTGCCCGCCGGCGGCGAGGACGACTTCGTCACGCTCGAGACCGTCGGCGAGCTGCCCACCTTCGACTTCGAACCCAAGGACCACCTCGCGCTCGGCGAGTCGCTCGGGCTCATCGACATGGAGCGCGGCGCCAAGGTCTCCGGTGCCCGGTTCTACTTCCTCACCGGCTACGGCGCGCTGCTCCAGCTGGGCCTGCTGCAGCTGGCCGCCCAGAAGGCCACCGCGAACGGGTTCACCATGATGATCCCGCCCGTGCTCGTGCGTCCCGAGGTGATGCAGGGCACCGGCTTCCTCGGCCAGCACGCCGACGAGGTGTACCGGCTCGAGGAGGACGACCTCTACCTTGTGGGCACCTCCGAGGTGCCGCTCGCGGGCTACCATTCGGGCGAGATCCTCGACCTGTCGAAGGGCCCGAAGCGCTACGCAGGCTGGTCGTCGTGCTTCCGTCGCGAGGCGGGCAGCTACGGCAAGGACACCCGCGGCATCATCCGCGTGCACCAGTTCGACAAGGTCGAGATGTTCGTCTACTGCCGCCCCGAGGAGGCCGCGGCGGAGCACGAGCGTCTGCTGGCCTGGGAGCGCGACATGCTCGCCGCCATCGACGTGCCGTACCGCGTCATCGACGTCGCCGCCGGCGATCTCGGGTCGTCGGCGTCCCGCAAGTTCGACTGCGAGGCCTGGGTGCCCACGCAGGAGCGCTACCGCGAGCTCACATCGACGTCGAACTGCACGACCTTCCAGGCGCGTCGCCTCAACATCCGGTACCGCGACGAGAACGGCAAGCCGCAGACCGCCGCGACCCTCAACGGCACGCTCGCGACCACCCGCTGGCTCGTGGCGCTGCTCGAGAACCACCAGCAGGCCGACGGTTCGGTGAAGGTGCCCGAGGCTCTCGTCCCGTTCGTGGGACGCGAGGTGCTCGAACCCGCCGGCTGATCCGTAGAGCGGTACAGCACAGCCTCGACGACGGCTCCCCACTGCGCCCGCGGTGGGGAGCCGTTTTCGTGTGTCCGTCCGAGCATAACGAACTGAAAGTTGGTTTTTAGGATTTAAACGGTCCTGAAGTACTTATTTTACGCTATTCTTGGGCGATGGAGAAGGTTTTGGTGGTCTACGGAACTCGTCCCGAGGCGATCAAGATGGCGCCCGTCGTCACCGCCCTGCAGAGATCGGAAGTACTCGAACCCGTTGTCGCAGTGACCGGCCAGCACCGCGAGATGCTGGACCAGGTCAACACCCTGTTCGGTATCGAACCGAGCCACGACCTCGACATCCTCACCCAACGGCAGGGGCTCGAGGCCATCACGGCCAAGGCTCTCGGCGGGGTGTCGGATGTGATCGCCCGGGAGGAACCCGGTGCGGTTCTCGTCCAAGGAGATACGACGACCTGCTTCGCCGCGGCCCTCGCGGCGTTCTACTGCAAGGTGCCGCTCGTACACCTCGAGGCCGGGCTCCGGACCGGGGATCGCTACAACCCCTTCCCCGAGGAACTGAACCGGCGCCTGACCTCGCAACTGGCGTCGCTGCACCTGGCGCCCACCCCCACCTCCCGCGCCAATCTCCTGGCGGACGGGATCGATCCCGGCGACATCGTCGTCACCGGCAACACGGTGATCGACGCGCTCTACACGGTGACCTCCCAGTCACCCTCGCTCGACAACCCGGATCTCGCTCCGCTGCTGGGTCGTCCGATGGTCCTCGTCACCGCACATCGACGCGAGTCCTGGGGAGAACCCATGGCGTGTTCGGCGCGGGCCATCGCCCGTCTGGCCCACGCGTTCCCGCACATGACCTTCCTGTTGCCGGCACACCTCAACCCGGTCGTGCGGGAGGTGCTCCTGCCGCCCCTCGCCGATCTCGACAATGTGATAGTGACGAATCCGCTGTCCTACAGCGACTTCGCACTCGCGATGGCGGCGTCGACGATCGTGCTGACCGACAGCGGCGGCGTGCAGGAGGAAGCACCGAGCCTCGGCAAGCCGGTCCTCGTGATGCGCGAGACCACCGAGCGACCCGAAGCCGTCACGGCGGGAACCGTCCGGCTGGTGGGGACGGACGAGGAACTCATCGTCGAATGGGTCACCCGGCTGCTCACGCAACCTGCCGCGTACGACGAAATGGCACGCGCGGTCAATCCGTACGGCGACGGGAGCGCCGCACAGCGTTCCGTGGCGGCGATCGAGCACTTCTTCGGCCTCGGACCCCGCCCCTCGGAGTTCGCGCCCGTCGAGGCGGTCGGCTCCTACTGACAGGACCGGATGCTGCGTCGTCCGAAACGGATGTCGCACCGAAAGGAATACGGCCGGTAGGTGTTCTCGCACCTACCGGCCGTATTTCGTGGGTTCAGCGCCACACCCCGCGAGTGTCGTACACGACCTTGCCTGCCAGGAGGCTGCGCGACAGCGAACGGAACTGGTCGTGATCCACGAGCTCGACGACGATGTCCGCCGCGGCGATGGCATCCCGGCACCGCGCGGTGCGCACGCTCTCGTACCCGGCGAGGGTGTCGGGCACCTCGTGCACGAACGGGTCGGCGAGCAGGAGTTCGACGTCGGGCAACGCCTTGGCGATGAGCTCGACGACGTGCAGCGCCGGGCTCTCCCGGATGTCGTCGACGTTGGCCTTGAACGTCAGTCCCAGACACGCGACCGTCGGATTCTTGAAGCGCGTACAGGTTTCGATGACCTGCTGGGCCACGTAGTTCGGCTTGGAATCGTTGATCTCGCGAGCGGTGCGGATCAGCTTCGCCGAACCCGGCGATGCGCCGACGATGAACCACGGGTCGACGGCGATGCAGTGCCCGCCGACACCTGGGCCGGGACTGAGGATGTTCACCCGGGGATGGCGGTTCGCCAGGCGGATGACCTCCCAGACGTCCAGTTCGAGTTCGTCCGAGACGTACGACAACTCGTTGGCGAAGGCGATGTTGATGTCGCGGTAGGCGTTCTCGACGAGCTTCGCCATCTCGGCGCTCGCGGCGTCGGTCAGGCAGATCTCGCCCTGGCAGAAGACGCGGTAGATCGAGGCGGCGCGCTGAGCGCACAGCGGCGTGATCCCGCCGACCACCCGGTCGTTCGTGATCATCTCGATCATGATGCGTCCCGGGAGCACCCGTTCGGGGCAGTGGGCGATGTGGATGTCCGGCAGGCCCTCGTCGGTGTGGGGGAGACGGAGATCCGGTCGCAGTTCGGACAACCACCGGCTGACGCTCTCGGTGGTGCCGGGTGGTGACGTCGATTCGAGCACCACGATCTCCCCGCCACGCAACTGCGGGGCGATCTGTTCGGTCGCCCGCCGCACGTACGACAGGTCGGCGGTGTGGTCGGCGTTGAACGGTGTCGGCACGGCGATGATGTACGCGTCGGCGAGGGGAACGGTGTCGGTCGCACTCAACGTCCCCATGGCCACGGCGCCGGCCAGGCTCACCGCGAGATCGGGCTCGGCGAACGGCACCTCGCCCCGCGAGACGGCCGACACGATACGGGGATCGATGTCCACGCCGATGACGTCGATGTCGCGGGTCGCGAGGACGACGGCCGTCGGCAGGCCGATGTAGCCGAGTCCGACGACGGCGACGGTGCCGCTGAATGTGTCAGCCATGATGCTTCCTCGGGGTCGGGAGTTTCTCGGGACGCGGATAGGGCGGGGTGGTGCGGAAACGCTCGCGGGCGAGCAGGATCAGGAACGCGGTGTTGGTGGTGAGATAGCGCCGCCACATCCGGCGCGGTTCCTGCAGGAGGCGGTAGGCCCACTCCATGCCGGCGCGTTGCCACCGCTCGGGTGCGCGCTTGGTGATCCCGGCGAGGACGTCGAACGAGCCACCCACACCGTGACGGATCGGGACGTCCAACACGTCCTCCCAGCGCCGCAGGAAGTTCTCCTTGCGAGGGGAGGGCATGCCGAGGAACAGCATGTCCGCCCGGGATTCGCGGATGGCCCGGGCGATCGCCTCCTCCTCCGATTCGTCGAAGTAGCCATGGTGGGCGCCGGCGATCCGGAGTCCGGGGTACTTCGTGGTGAGGACGTCGACGAGGGCGTCGAGCACCGACTGCTCCGCGCCGAGCAGATAGACGGAGCGGTGTTCGGCGTCGGCCGTCGCGAGCAGCGAGGTGAACAGGTCGATTCCGGCGACGCGTTCGGGTAGTGGACATCCCAGGAGGTTGCCCGCCCACACGACCGCCTGCCCGTCGGCGAGGAGTATGTCGCACTCGAGCAGGGATTCGCGCAGGGCCGTGTCCTTGCGGAGACGAACGATCTTCGCGGCGTTGACGACTCCGACGGTCATCGGTTCTCGGCGTTCGAGGGCGTCGCGGCATCGCGCCACGGCCTCGTCCATCGTGACGGCGTCGAGCGGCATCCCGAACAGGGTCGTCGCCGTGGGGACGCCGGTGGTGGGGTTCGCGGTCATCGGGTTCCTCCGAATTCGTTGCGCGGCAGCCACGCGTAGAGCATCCAGCCGAGTTCGTACGGGCGGCATTCGTAGTCCACGACTCCGGCGGGAAGGAGCCGATCGAGTCCCGAGAGTTCCGAGCCCGGGCGCAGCGCGGTGGTCGCGGCGGCAAGTGATCTCGCGGCCTTGCGCGGTTCGCGCCGGCCGACCTTGCGCCAGACGACGTCCTGGGACTCGCAGACGAGATCGGCCAGCGTCTCGGGATGACTCTGCAGCCAGTCGATCCCGAGTTCGATCGCGGCGGTGTGGTCGTCACCGCCGGCTGCGGCAAGATCGAACAGCACCATCGGCGCCATCGCGTGCTGATGGACGCTGTAGACGGGGAAGCGCTCGACCACGGTGTGTCCACGCGAGTCGTAGTGCCACCACCACTGGCCGGCTTCGCCCTGCAGCGCACAGATCCGGGTGGCGCACGCGTTCGCTGCGGCGAGCGCGACGTCGTCGTCCGTCGCCGCGGCCGTCCGGGCGAGTGCCTGCAGGGGATAGACCTGGTCGGCGAAGGAACCGATGTGCCGGCGCAGTCTGTTTCCCGTGCCCACGGGAATCATGTGGGGGAAGAGACCGCCGGGACCCTGCGCGGCGAGGATCCGTCGCTTCAGTGTCCGTACGAGATCGTCGGACTCGAACTGTGTGCGTGCGGCGAGTGCGGCGGTGAGCGCCCAGGACGCATCGACCGTCGCCAGGGGGCTGCCGCTCTCGCACCGGCTCCGGAGTTCCTCGTAGAGCGCGGAGTCGACCGAACCGGTGATCTCGGCGCAGACCCACACGGCGAGGGCGAGGGCGCCGGTGTCGCGGTGGCCGCGGGCCCGGATCCCTGCGCGACGGGCGAGCTCCGCGGCCGTGTCCCCGTGCAGCGCGCTCCGCTGTGCGTGTTCGGGCAGCAGGTGCAGTCCGAGGGCGGCGATCGAGGTGTACCGCGTGCTCCGTCCCTCGAGCCGGAGTTCGGTGCCGAACGACGTCCTGACGCCGCGTGCGGTCTGGGGGAAGCCGTCCCCGTCGTACATGCGGGTGAGCCCGCGGACGGCGAGATCGGTCAACTGGATGACGCGTACGGCCGTCTCCGGTCGGGTGCCGGTCCGCGGTGGGGCGTGGTCCTTGTGCAGTCCTGCCGCAATCTTCATGGGAACTCCTTCGCGGGACGAATGCCGTGTCCGTGGAGTGGATGAAAGTCTGTGGATGGCGGAAATAAACTGATGTAAGGATAGCTACTGGGCTAGAAAAAGTCCTAGAGTTTGTTTAAGCCTTGTTGACGGACTTCGTATGTGTTTTAGTGGGATCACGATCGAAATCTCGGACCCATCGACATTCCTGTGCGGGGTCTACCGTCGGCCTGGCCTCCGTCGCCGAAGACAAGGTGTTGATCATGAAAGTGCTTCTGTCTCCCACCGTTTGCGCTCTCGGCCGCAGCACCGAGGGGGTGTGGGAGTCGTGATCGAGCTGATGCCGCGCAACGTTCGCGAGGTCGCGCTGTTCGGCGCCCACTGCGACGACATCGCCATGGGGGTCGGCGGCACACTGCTGACCCTGTCGGCGGCGTGCCCGAACCTGCGCGTGCGTGCCTTCGTCCTCTCCGGCGGAGACACTCCGCGCGAGATCGAGGAGAACCACGCGCTGCGAGCCCTGTGCCCCGGTGCGGACGTGATGGTCCGCGTGCTGGACATCCCGGACGGGCGTGCCCCGGGGTACTGGGAGGGAATCAAGATCGCACTCCAGTCCTTCCGCTACCACACCGAACCCGACGTGGTGTTCGCTCCGCAGCGCGCCGACGCGCATCAGGACCATCGGTTGCTCGCCGAGATGGTGCCGACGGTCTTCCGCGACCACCTGGTCCTCGGCTACGAGATCCTCAAGTGGGAGGCGGACACGCCGGCCACCTCCGTGTACCACCCGCTCACCAGGGATGTCGCGGCGGAGAAGGCGCGTGTGCTGCTCAAGCACTATCCGTCGCAGACCGATCACGACTGGTTCGACGAGGAGTCGTTCCTGGGCCTGTCCCGTCTCCGCGGGGTGCAGTGCCGGTACCCGCACGCCGAGGCGTTCGTCCTGGAGAAGGCGGTCGTCCGGTTCGGCGGACAGGGCTGAGCGCCCTCACCACAACACGTCGGCCGGGTTCTCCGTGGAGGGGAGCCCGGCCAGCAGGTTCTTCCAGCTGCCGGCCGCGGCGTCACGTGCGCTGATCGTCGTCACCGGCAGTGGCCAGACGATGCCGAGGTCCGGATCGTCGTGCGCCACTGCGAGATCCTCACGCGGATCGTGCGGCCGGTCGATGCGGTAACAGACGTCGGTGACGTCGGCCAGCGCCTGGAAGCCGTGCAGGAAGCCCGGCGGTACGAAGAGGTGGGCAAACTCGACGTCGTCGAGCAGGAATGCCTGTGCGCGTCCGAAAGTGGGCGAGCCGGGGCGGATGTCGACCAGTACGTCGTGGATCGCCCCGTGCGCGCAGCGCACCAGTTTTGCCTCCCCGTCCCCGGAGCGGCCGTGCATGCCGCGCACGACGCCCCGGGCCGAGCGGGACTGCGAGTCCTGCACGAAATCGGATGCCCGGACGGCCGGCGAATTCGGACGGCTCCGGAGGTAGTCGTCGAATTCGGCCGCGTCGAAGGTGCGGGTGAACAGACCTCGATCGTCGCGGAACGGCTCCGGGCGGAGAACGAGAACACCCGCCAGGTCGGTGGTGTCGATACGCATCGCAGGTCTCCCTCGTCTACGGGATGGGAAGGTGCGTCAGACCGGCGCGTTCAGACGGACGGCCACCCGACCGGCAGCACTCGTCAGTCGCTGCTTTGCCGGGTACAGCATCCGGACCGGGCCGGGCGCCACCGTGACGGACGCGAGCGCGACCGCGGCACGCAGGGAACGCCGGTGGGTGAAGGCGTCGCGGGCCGCGATCCGGGCGGCGGGCAGATCGTTGCGGAGGAAGGCGGACCGGGCCCGGCGCAGTGCCTGGTCGTAGCGGAGCCGGCGCACCGTCTCGTCCAGGGCCTCGTGCTCCTCGGGAGTCGTCGCCAGGGCTGCGCCCGCCTGGAACGACCGGATCAGCTGCCGTTCGAAGGTCGCGACGGTGGTCTCGTCCCGCGAATCCGAGTCGCCGCGCAGGCGGTACCGGGCCAGCCGGTCGGGCAGCATCTGCACCTCGAAACGGTCGGCGAGGCGGAGCCAGACGATCACCGACTCGTCGACGTCCTCGATGCCCGACGCGTAGGCGTTCACCGCGGACCACGCCTCGCGCCGGATCGCCGCCGTGTAGTAGGGGACCTCGCCGCCGAGGACGTCGAGCAACGAGAGGCGTCCGCGCCCCCGGCGGTTCCCACCGGCCCCGATCGACCGCATGTATCCGGTGGGCAGCAGTCCCTCGGAATCGGTGAACAGGTGGGCGTCCACCGCGACGGCGTCGATCTCCGGCCGGGCGTCGAGCACGGCACCGACCCGCGTGCAGAAGCCCGGCATCAGATGATCGTCGCTGTCGAGAACGCACAGGTACCGCCCGCGTGCCGCCTTCGCCGCCGCGGCGATCCCGCCCGCGTAGCCGCGATTCTCCTGTCGCACCAGGATGATCCGCGGGTCGTTCAGGTACCGCCCGACCACGCGGGCCATGTCGTCCGACATGCCGTTGTCGACGATCACGTGTTCCCAGTCGTCCCGTTTCTGCGCGAAGACGGATTCGATCGTCTCGGCGACGTAGTCCTCGGTGCGGTAGGCGGTGGTGAGGAAGCTGAAGGTCGGTTCCATGCTCGGACTCCTCGGAGAAACTGTGGGGATCAGGCGGGTGCTCAGGAAACGGGGTGGGCGACGTCCTCTCGCTGCACGTGGCCGGGCGGATCGCCGCTCGGCAGGAGGGTGTGGAGGTGGGCGCCGTCCTCGTCGCGCCATCGGACGGTGATCGCGTCGTCGCGCAGGTCGACGCCCAGGTCCGACACCGCCGGCTCCTCGGCATTGCCCGGCGTCAGTGCCGTCACCAGCGCGACCGGGGTCTGCGCGTGCACGACACTGCCGACGAGCCATGCGGGGACGCGGGATTCGAGCCGGTGCGACCACCAGCCCAGGTTCGTGTCGGTGTCACCGCGGATCTCGCTGCGGACCGGTTCTCCGGAGGACGCGGCGTAGGCGAGCTGCAGGACAGGGGAACCCTCCCGAAGGGCGAGATGGCCGCACCCGGCGGGCCGGACGTCGAGGGAGGGGTGCAGCGGCCAGGCGGTGCGGAACTCGTGGTGGCCGGTGCCGGTGAACAGGTCCACCACCACGGCGGTGACACGGTCGGGTGGTGCGATGAGCCACCTGCGGTGCACGACGGGTTCGTCGAGCCGGAGGTAGCCGTCGTGTTCGGCGTCCACGACGCCGGCTGCGGTGTCCACGGAACGGGTGTGCACCCGCGCGTGCCGCCGCCAGAGGAAGGCGCCGCCGATGACGGATTGGTCGAGTCCGTCCACCGAGGCGGTCGGGTGGGCCCGCGTGCCCCGATGTGCGGACCGCCAGTCGGGATGGCCGTAGTAGCTCGTCACGCCCGGATGTCCGACGAGCTCGTGGCCGTCGGCACTCAGGGTGACGGCGAGGGCGTCGGCGTGGCCGTGCGCCGCGATCGACAGGTATCCGAGCGGACCGACGTCCATGGTGATCCGGCGTCGCCCGGAGCGCAGCACCACGAGGCCGCCGTCGGGTGCGTGGAAGCTGCCGAGGGGTTCGCCGCGGGCGGACGCGTCCTCGGTGGCGTCCGTGGCGGCGGCGAGCCACCCGGCGGCCGGCGGACACGTGCCGGCCCGAATCGCGTCGGGCGTGCCCAGCACGGATCCCACGAGACCGAGGTGATCGCGGACGGTGCGCACCGGCGACGCGTCGAGGCGCAGGGCGAACCCTTCGTCGTCGTCCCCGTAGCGCGGTGCCGGGTCGTGGTCTCCGACCACCGCTGCGAGATACCGGGCGCTGCGCGTGACCGCGTTCGTGAGCAGGACGGGCGCGTATCCGTCACGTCGCCGGAGCATCTCGGCGACGAGGAGCAGCAGTTCGGCGGTGAACATCTGATAGCCCACGGCCTGTTCGGCGCCGCTGCCGTCGGGCAGAATCTGCCGGTCGGCTTCCGCGCACAACGCGGTGACGGCATCGCGCTCCCATCGCGGGGAGGGCCGCAGATCGGGGAACAACAGCGCCACTGTGGCGAGACCCGCGAGTTCACCGATGAGGTGATTGTTCGCCGAGCTGTACAACGAGCGTTCGGCCCAGCACCGGCGGGCGCTCTCCGCGAGCATGCACACGACGGCGCGGAAGCGGGCGACGGTGAGACGCGGACTGTGCCGCAGTCCCTGCAGCGCGACGGCCACCGAGATCGCGCGGATGCCCGCTTCGAATGCTCCGCGCCAGGCGATGCCGCGTCCGGGGGGATTGGCGGCGATCCACGAGTCCAGCTGGTCGAACGCCTCGGCGGCGTAGCGATCGTCGCCGGTCAGGAGCCAGGCCTGCGCCAGCCACGGAAGGTGCTGCAGCCGGTTCAGTTCCCAGATCCACTTCGGGTCGCCGGCCGCGGTGCGGTGATCGATGCGGTGACCGGGCAGTGTCGGCCAGTCGATCCCGCCGATGGGGTCGTGATTCCAGTCGATCTCCGGCCCGAGTGCCGCCTCCGGATAGCCGAAGTAGGCGAAGCGGTGGTCGAGAACCCGATCCGCGGCGACGAGCGTCGCGGTGGCGATCTCGCTTCCGGCGAGGGCATCGGCCTGTTCGGGGTCGAGGAGGACGGGGCGGCCCTCGGCTGCACGGAAGCGGTCGAGGGTGCCGCACCAATCGAGATCGGGTCCGACGAGCTGGGCTTCGGTGAACGATCGGGACGGAAGTCGCTGTCCGACCACGCGACGTATCCGCCATTCGATCTCGGCGGCTTCCATCGCGCGGATCCGATGCGCGTACCAGGTGAGTCGTTGCACGAGACCTCCGTTACGAGGTGATCGACAGGGGAGCTGCACGGTCCGGAATCCCACCGTAGCGAAATCAGAGTCTGTAGATTGCCGCTTAATCAGACTACAGGTATGTTTAGCGCGAGCGTATCCGAACCGAAGGTGGTCCCATGGCACCTCCGAAGAAACTCGTCGCCGTCCAGCACCGCGTGCGACGCATGCATCCCCTTGCCACCCCGATGAGCCGTGAACTCCGCAGGATCGCCACGGCGAACCCCGACGAGATCCGCGCCTTCCAGGAGGGCCGGCTCCGCGCGATGACGCGATGGGCGGCCGTCGCCTCGCCCTTCTACCGACAGTGGTTCCGCCGCGAGAAGGTGGACCCGCGCGGGATCCGCACCCTCGACGACCTGCGGCACCTGCCCGTCCTCCGCCGCAACGACCTGATGGAGCGTCCCGAGACGTTCCGGGCCTATCCCGCGCGCACGATGTGGGAGGCCCATTCGAGCGGGACGTCGGGCCGGGCCGTCACCGTCTACCGAACCCCGGGCTCGTCGGTCTACGAGATGCGGGTGCTCGAGCGACAGTGGAGCTGGTTCGGGCTCCCGCACGCCCCTCACCGGGTGACGCTGGGCGGCAGCGACTTCGCGGCCGACCGTCCCGGAAACCCGACCGAGATCGTCCCCGGCGCGCGACAGTTGCTGGTGTCGAGCTACCGGCTCACCCCCGACGACCTGCCCACGATCGTGCGGGACATCCGCAGGTTCGGTCCCGATGCGATCGACGGCTGGCCGTCGAGCATCTGTCTGCTCGCGGAACTGCTGTACGAGCACGGGGAGCGCCTCCCGATGCGCGCCGTCCTCACGTCCTCCGAGACGATGCGGTCCGCCCAGCGCGCCCTGATCCGCGAGGTCTTCGGCGGTCCGATCGTCGATCACTACGGTCAGACGGAGCGCGTCGCGATGGCGGGCACGTGCGAGGCGGGCACGATGCACATCTTCCCCGACTACGGCATCGTCGAACTCGAACCCGTCCCCGGTGTCCCGGACAGATGGGAGATCATCGGAACACCCCTGCACAACTGGGGATTCCCCATCTTCCGCTACCGAACGGGTGATCTCGTCGGACCGGCACCGGCAGGCGGGTGCGCGTGCGGCCGGGCGTTCCCCACCCTCGGAGCCCTCGACGGGCGGGTCGAGGATGCGTTCACCACCGTGGACGGCAGGCCGCTTCCGTTGCCGTCGACCGTGATCGACGACGTCACCGGTGTCCGCGAAGCTCAGATCGCGCAACTCGCTCCCGGACGGTTCGAGATCCGCATGGTTCCGGGCGTGGGTTTCGACGCCGAACGCATCGAGCAGCAGTACAGGCGCAACGTCGAGCGTCTGTTCGGCCCGGGGCAGGAACTCCGCGTGGTGACCCTGGACGCCGTACCGCGCACCGCATCCGGAAAACTCAAGACGGCCGTGGTGGAGGGCGGGGGAGACCGCGCCGTTCCGGCGGCCGTGGCCGAGGCCTTCGCCGGCTATCGCCTGGGCCCGGGAGAGTGAGGCGTCATCCCGTGAACAGGAGAACGGGACGCCACGCCGGCTTGGGAGGAGCGAAGGGCCGTACGGTGTCCCGCATCCTGTTCGTCGTGCTCGTGACGACGTCGTCGCTGTCGTGTGCGGCCCCGACCGCGCGCGACACCACCGCGGACGCGGCATCGACGGCGGTGATGTCCCTGCCGGGCATGCCCACGACCGCGGCGGCGACCGGTGAGCCGACCTTCCCGAGAACCGCCACCTACTATCTCGATCAGGATCGCCTGCCCCCGATGGAGGAGCTCGCCCGCTACGATCTCGTGGTTCTCGATCACGAATGGGCACATCGTGTTCCGGAGTCGTATTTCGACGGGCTCCGGTCGCGGAATCCGCGCATCCGGTTGCTCGCATACATGAACCTCGTCGACCTTCCGGGAGCATTGGGATCGCCGGGATACTGGGCCGACCGGTACGCACTGTGGCAGTTCGACGGTCCGAACAGCAGCACCTTCCCGGAGGAATGGCTCGCCATCACGGCGTCCGGGGAGCCGGTCAGCGAGTGGCCCCGGACGACGATGACCAACCTCACCGACGTGGCGCCGCAAGTCGACGGCAGGATCTATGCCGAGTACGCCGCGGAGTGGGTCGCCGATCAGGTCTGGTCCACCGGGATCTGGGACGGTGTCCTCCTCGACGTCTGGGGAGATCGGATCTATTCGGCCGACGCGGACGCGTGGGACATCGACGGCGACGGTGTGGACGAACCGGATTCGCAGATCTACGGTCTCGATGGGCCGTGGGCGCGGGGACTCACCGTGGCGGAACGGATCATGAGGGAGCGCATGCCCGGCGCGATCATCGTCGCGAACGGTGACCGCAGCCCGGTCGACGGCCTGCTCGACGGACGGGCCTGGGAGAGTTTCGCGGATCCGATGGCGGATCGCGACCCGGGCATGGACCTCGACATCTATCTCGAGACGACTGCCGGCGAGGGGCACCGGCCGCCGGGAATGTGGATGACGATCGACCGCCTGGGTGCGGGCCGGAGTGTGGCGGACACCTATCGACGAGCCCGCTTCTTCCTCACGGCCACGCTCCTGAGGGACGGCTACTGGGCGCCGATGCTGCTGCACTACGGCAGCACCGCCTACTACGACGAGATGGACGGCGCGGGACTCGGTCCCGGTTATCTGGGTCTGCCCGTCACCGACGCGGCTCTGCAGGGCGACGCGGGGCGGGCCGTGCTCCGCCGGGACTTCGAGAACGGGATCGTCCTCGTGAACAGCGGCGACAATGCCGAACACGTGTACCTCGAGCGCCCCTACCGTCACCTGCGGGGAACGCAGGACCCGAGTGTCAACGACGGCAGCATCACCGAGGAGGTCGTGCTCGAACCGCTGGACGGACTCATCCTCCTGCGGACGGACTGACCCGGACCGATCTGCCCGTCAGTTCGGTGAGCAGGGTTTCGAACGACCGCGCGGTCCGGGAGATCCGGTACTCGCGTTCCGCGCGTTCGCGGCCGTTCGCGCCGAGGCGGCGCGCGAGTGGCCGGTCGGCGGCCAGCACGCACAGTCGTTCCGCGAGTGCCGAGGCGTCTCCGACCGGGACGAGGAAACCGTCGGTCCCGTCGGTGACCATGTCGGGCAGGCAGCCGCATTCGGTGGCCACCACCGGAAGCCCGGCGGCCATGGCCTCGATGACCGTGATGGGCGCACCTTCGTGGACCGACGACAGTGCCGACACGTCCAACCCGGGCAGCAGTGCCCGGACGTCGCGGCGCACCCCCGTGAACACGGTCCGGTCGGCGATCCCGAGATCGTCGGCGAGCGAACGTAGTTCGGACTCCCTCTCACCACCACCGATGACCAGCAGTCGCAGCTCGGGGTGGGTGCGGGTGGCGATCCGCACCGCCTCGAACAGCACCTGGTGGGCCTTCTGATGGCTCAGCCGCGCGACGATGCCGACGGCGAACGCGTCGGGGGGCAGTCCGAGCACTGCGCGTGCCCGGTCGCGGTCCTCCTCGGTGGGTGGGTCACCGATGTCGATCCCGTTGGTGATGACCACTTCTCGTGTGCGCGACCACGGCCGGCGGGCGACCCCCTCCTCGCGGCGCAGATAGTCTCCCTGACGCGGTCCCAGCAGTACGAGGGCGTCGGAGAGGAAGAGGGTGGACACCGCCCACCGGGGAAGACACCGCTTCCCGATGCTCGTCAGATCCATATCGTGCGCGGCAACGAGATTCGCGGGTGTCCCGGTAAGTCGCGCTGCGAGCCTGCCGAGGGCCAGGGCGGCATGGTGGTGGTGTGTCACGAGCACGGCATCGGTGCGGTCGGTACGCAGCATGCGCACGAGCCGCGTCAACCGGCGCGGATCGTAGGGGCCGGATCGGGGGACGACCTCCACCTCGAATCCCGCGCGCCGGTACTCCTCGGCGAGCGGACCTGCTTCGCGCAGGCATACGAGACGGGGGCGCACGACCGACGGATCGAGGTGGCGGAACACCTCGAGCATGAGGACCTCGACGCCCCCGACGAATGTCTGGTCCAGCACGAGCGTCAGACGGACGGGGTCCGTCCGTTCGGCTCGCTCCGCCGGCCGTGCGGGTCGCACGATTCGGGACCGTGCGGGTCGCACGATTCGGGACCGTGCGGCTTGCATGAGGGCGGTCTGGGCGCCCTCGACGCTTCGGAGGAGTGTGAACTCCGATTCCACGCGTTCCCGCGCGGCCCGCCCCATCTTGCGGGCGAGTTCGGGATCGTCGAGCAGTTCGAGCATCCCGTCGGCGAGTGCGCTTTCGTCGCGGGCCGGGACGAGCCGGCCGGTGACCCCGTCGACCAGCATCTCGGGGACGCCGCCGACGGCCGTGCACACCGCGGGGCGTCCGGACGCCATGGCTTCGAGCAGGGCCATGGGGAAGCACTCGATGCTGTACGAGGAGAGGGCGACGAGATCCAGGGCGCGGAGGATGCGCCGGATGTCGCCGCGCGCACCGGTGAAGACGACGTTCGCGCGCAGACCGGCGGCGTCGACGATCGCTTCGAGGTCCTCGCGGCACGGACCGTCGCCGATGACGAGGAAACGGGCGTCGGGGCGCACGTCGACGACCCGCCGTGCGGCCCGGAGGAAGCAGGCGTGGTCCTTCTCCGGACGCAGCGCCGCGACGATGCCGACGGTGGGGGCGTCCGTCGGCACCCCGAGGTCGGGCAGCACGCTCCGATCGTCGGTGGTGTCGTACAGCGACGGATCGACCCCGTTGTACACGACGGTGATCTTGTCGGGCGGGTAGCCGAGATCGTCGGTCATGAACGCGCGCTGGGCCTCGGCCACACCGAAATAGGAGTCGGTGATCGGATCGAGGCACCGGTCGATCATCTGCCGGAGCCGGCCGCGGGGTTCGGGATCGCCGCAGTGGTGGACCCACACCACGACGTGCGGAACCCGGGCGAGGAAGGCCGCAGCCCGTCCCAGCGTCTCGGCGTTGTATCCCCGCGTGATCACGATGTCGGGACGGAACCGGCGCATCTGTCGCACCAGATCGACCAGGGCGCGCACCATCTGCCGCTTGGTCCTGCGCAGCGCCGTCGCTGGAATCGACGATCCGGCCAGATCGGAGAACAGCGCGCCGGGCTCTCCGATGCAGACCGCACACGAGGTGAAGCGCTGTGGGTCGAGTCGCGGGAGCAGGGTGGTGACGTGCCGTTCGGCACCGCCCACACCGAGATCCGGCACGACGTACATCAGTCGCAGCGGACGGGACATCTGCCGACCTCTCTGTAGAGGGCGTCGAAACGCCGTGACACGACGTCGACGTCGAATTCCGTGCACACCCGACGCCAGGCGCCGGCGCCGAGACGGGCCCGCTCCCCGTCGTCGGTGACGACCTTCCGGAGGGCGGCGGCGAGCGCGTCGGGATCGTCGGGTGGGACGAGGATTCCCGAATCGGCGTCGACGAGATCGGGGATCCCGCCGACCGGACTGGCCACCACGCACAGCCCGGCCGCCATGGCCTCGAGGATCGCCATCGGCTGACCTTCGTTCCGGGACGGCAGCACGAGGATGCGGCTGTCCCGGAGCAGTCCGGAAACCTTCTCGGGCGCCGTCCATCCCGCGATGGTGACGGTGTCGTCGATCCCGAGTTCGGCTACCTGCTGTGCGGCCGCCTCGACAGCACCGTCACCGGCGATCGTCAGATGGGCGCCGGAGACCGCTCCTTCGTGCGCGAGTCGCGCCCACGCCTCGAGCAGGACGAAGGTGCCCTTGCGTTCGCCGACTTCGCCGAGGAAGAGCACGTTCACCGGTCGTCCGTCCGGCAGTTGGGAGACGGGCGTCCGGGGCCGGACGGCATTGGGAACGACGACGATCCGGGCGCGGGGTGCGATTTCCTGTAGTCGGCACGCCCACCTCTCCCCGAGTGCGACCACTGCGTCGGCCTCGGTGAGGGTCGCGCGGATGACGGCCCGGGCGGGCTTGGGGCACAGGGAGTAGAAGCGGTGGAACTCGGCGCCGTGGACGTGGAGGATCACCGGGATGCGGGCGGCGCGTGCAATCCACGCCAGCGTGGCCTTCCGGACGAAGCTCCCGTACGAGGCGGTGTGGAGGTGTACGACGTCGGGTCGCCTCCGGATCACCGTGTAGGTGAACGAGACCAGCCCGACGGCGAAGGCGACGATCCGGAGGGGGATCGAACCGTTGCGATGTGTGCCGATGTGTTCGATGTGCCAGTCGCTCCACAGTTCGGTGCCCTGCATCGTGCGGACGAACGAGGCGACACCGCCTCGGGTCGACGTGCTGGTGGAGACCCACAGCGCCCGTGGGGCATTCATGACGAGACCTCCTCCGGGGATCTCTCGGGATCCCGCTTCCTCGGGACGAACCGGTCGGACCATCCGATCGCCACACCGGCGATGAGCAGTGCCATCGCGTTGGTGACATCGAAATTGCGGAGTTCGGCGGTGAATCCGGTGACGAGCAGGCAGAGCACGGCGAGGACCGCCGCGATCGCGAGCGGCTGCCCGGTGAGCCGGCCCGGTGGCAACCTGCGGTAGGCGCGGACGAGTCGGGCGACGAGCAGCACGAGCACCGTGATCCACAGCAGCCCACCGACGATGCCGAGTTCGGCGAAGATCCCCAGTTCCGTGAAGTGGGCGTCGATGCCGAATCCGCCCTCCCACGGGATGCTCGGTCCCCACGCCCGGTGGAAGAAGGTGTTGACGGACACGAAGCGCGCGACACCCCATCCGGTGAGTGGTTCCTCGCGGATCGCCCAGAAGGCCGTCGCCATCGCGTTGAGCCGGTCGTGGATCTCGCTCGTCGAACCCACGCCGCCGGCCTTCCGGTCGGCGCTGGTGAAGGTCGACCAGTTCATCGCGACCGCGACCACCATCGCCGTGGCCGTCAGGGCGAAGGCGCGACGGAAGCCGCGGGCACACAGCAGGCCGACGAGGACGACGATCCCGAACGCCAGCCACACCGCGCGTGTATAGGTGAGGAAGACGCCGTAGGCGCAGGCCACGGAGATCACGGCGGCGAGTCGCCGGAGCCAGACGGGTTCGGATCTCTGCGAGGCCAGGACGACCGTGACGATGAAACCGAAGATGAGGATCGTCCCGTTGCCGACGGGCTGATTGGTGACACCCACCGCGCGGCCCGGCCAGTGCTCGTTCTCGAGCATGTAGCGCGGCCACACCAGAGCGGTCGGACCTTTGAGCTGGAAGATGCTCATCATCGCCGAGAACGCCGCGATGCCGGTGACGGTCCAGAGCATGCCCCGCACCGCACGCTCCCGGTCGAAACTCAGGCGGCCCATGACGAAGACGGCGAACGGGATGACCGTGCCGATGATGATGAAGCGCGACACCGAGGTGGGCTGACCGGTCAGGGGAACCACCGCGGGGAAGCGGTGCGAGGCGAACATCGACCAGAAGTTCCACAGGACGAACAGGCCCATGAAGATCTCGAGCATGCCCAGCTGCCGGATGCGATCGGGGCGCACGGTGATCCAGAGCCCGAACGACCCCAGCGCGACCGCGAAGAGGAAGACGAACAGATCCACGGGCAGCATGGGGATCTCGGGTGTGGGGAGCCGGAAGAACATCGCGACGATCAGCACGAGCACCGCGGTGGCCGGGTGGTAGACCGCCGCGGCGACGACGGCCAGTCCCACCGCTCCGGGCAGGATCAGCGCGAGCAGTTCGCCCGGGAGGACGAATGCGGCCAGGGCCGCGGCGACGAGCAGGCCTGCGGCAGTGACGGCCCTGAGTGCCGGCCGTCCGAACCGGGCTCCCGACGATCGGATGCCCGGCCGGACGGCCCCTGCGGTGGTCATGGTGTTGCACCCGGCTCGCCGGACAGCAATATCTCAGCGCCCCGGCCGGGGCGATGGCCGTTGGACGAGGTCGTCGTCGTGTCGGGACCGAGACTGTCGATCCGTTCGTAGCGCACCGTGGCGAGGGACTCGCCCCGCCTGCCCCGGCGGAACAGACGGCGGACGAGCGAGCGGCCGGTGCGGGGGTCGACGAGTACGGCACCGAGCAGTTCGGCGTCGGCGAGCAGTTCGACGGCCTCCCGGGTGGGACCGACCCGTCCCGAGCGCCGATCCAGGACGAGCACGGTCCGGTCGCTCACTACACACGCGGAGTGGGCGAACGAGTCCTCGGTGAGCGGCGGGACCTCGACGATCACGAGGTCGGCGTCGGCCCGGAGTCGCCGCAGGAGGTGGGTGAACCGCTCGCGGTTGAGCGGGGCGTCCGGATCGTCGAGGAGATCCCGGACGAGCGCCGTGCGTACCGTGACGGCATCGTCGGCCGCGGTGCGTTCCTGCACCGTGACGGTGTGCAGGTCGGCGTGGAGCAGGACGACGCGCTCACCCTCACCGGCCCAGAATTCGGCGATCGCCCGTGCCACCTGACCGGTCGCCGGTGTGCGGTTCGGTGATGCGACCGCCAGGGTCCCCGGCCGCGGTATCCGGCGGTGTCCGGCGCGGGTCGCGAGGCGGACGAAGCCGAGATGCCGCGCGCGGCCCTTGCGGCGGCTTCCACCGCGAGGGATCTCGACGACCGGATTCACTCCCGTCCTCGTGTGCACGTCGTGCGAGGTGCCGAGGGTGGGGGAGAACAGGGCGGCGAGCACTGCGGCGACGGAGCCGAGGACGAGGCCGCCGAGAAGTCCGACCAGCACGTTGCGGGACATGCTCGGTTCCGACATCGCGATGCCGGCGTCGGGCTGCAGGACCTGGAGCTGGTTGGTCGAATCACCCTGCAGCTGCTGGATCAAGGTCTCGAGTTCGATGATCCGCTGGGTCGTGTAGGCGGGATCGGCACCTTCGGTGAGCAGCCGGCGCCGTTCGTCCAGTTGGCTGCGGAGTGCATCGAGGGAGGCGTCCTTCTCGGCCCGCCGCACCGCGTCGACGTCCCACCGGAAGTTCGTGGCCAGTGCCAGGGCGGCGTCCTTGGCCCCCACATCGGTGCCGGTGGTGGCCTCGACGAAGATCATCGAGCTCGCCGCGGCGGTGCGTGCCTCGAAGGTCGTGCCCGGCGGAAGGTCGGTCGAATCCCGAAGTCGCGCTTGGTAGGCGGGATCGTTGAACAGGTCGATGTAACCCCGCACCATGACGGCGTCCTCCTCGGGGACACGTCCCGGCGAGGAGACGATCAACACCGTCCGGCCGGTGTAGCTCGGTTCGGCGGTGTAGGTGCTCACGGCCGACGCGATCACGGCTCCGAGCGTGATGAGAAGGACGAGGGGCCAGAAGCGGCGGATGCGTTGAAGTTGGATCCCGACGGTCGTCGCCGTGTCGAGTGTATCGGCGTCGGTCGTGGTGCTCGTGTGTGTCATGGGGTACCCCAGGTCCTCGGGAGACGACGCTTCAAAAACAATCTCTGAGTCTCTTTTTACACGATAGAACAGAGTTCTAGTTTGTTAAATCCCAAGTTTGGTGGATTATGGATTCGAACCGTACCCCTGAGACTGATTCTGAGTATGCTTCGCTACACCGCACCGCCGGGAACTCCCGGACCCTCTCTCATCGAGGATCGGATCATCGGATGATCGACAATCATTTCGGACTGCACTCGGACGAACCGGCCGCGCGACCGGTCCGCATTCTCATCGAGAGCAGCGAGTACTGGCTTCGCAACAACGGCGACCTGGCGATGCTCGAGGTCACGATCACGCGCCTGCGTCGCAGATGGCCCGACGCGCAGATCGGCGTGCTCACCGACGTCCCGCTCCTGCTCCGCGCCTACCACCCGACGGCGAAGGGGATCACCGTCCTCTCGACCGACCCCTGGGCCGAACCGACGGTCGCGGAGGACTTCTTCGCCGCACTGGGACCGCGCATCGTCGGCCCGGTCGCCCTCGGCGCGGTCCGCTTCCGGGTGTGGTTTCCACAGAAGGCCCGCGGACTGCGCCGCCGGCTCGAGCGGCTCGCCCGCACGCGCCTCCCGTCCGAACAGACCGTGGAGGCCCCGGTCTCCGCGAGTGAAGCGGCTGTTCGCCGGCCGGTGTACCCGGGCAGCGCGGCCGCCGTCGAGAAGGCCTCCCTCCTGCTCGTGCTCGGCGGTGGCTACATCACCGATTCCGATGCCGCCCAGGCGCACCGTGTCTTCACCCTCATCGAGCACGCCTGCGACCACGGCGTTCCCGTCGCCATGGTCGGCCAGGGCCTCGGACCACTCGAAGACCCCCTGCTGCAGCAGCGCGCGGCCGAAGTGATGCCTCGCGTCGACTTCGTCTCCCTGCGGGAGGGCCTCCGCGGCCCGGCCATCCTCGAACGGGCCGGTGTGCCGGAGGACCGGATCCTCGTCACCGGCGACGATGCCATCGAACTCGCCTACACCGAATGCGACACCGGCCCCGGAACCGACATCGGCGTGTGCCTGCGTCTCGCCGCCTACGCACCCGTCTCGGAGATCGCCCGCGACACCGTCCGCAGGGTCGTACAGGCCGTGGCCACCGAGTACTCCTCGACGCTGGTGCCGCTGATCATCGCGGAATACCGCTCCCAGGATCGCCGTTCGACGCTGCCCATCGTGCGCGGAGCGGACTCGGTGGCCGAACCGCCGCCCCGGTACACCTCGCCCGGACAGCTCGTCGATCAGGTGTCGAGGTGCCGCGTCCTCGTGACCGGCGCCTACCACCTCGCGGTGTTCGCCCTCTCGCGGGGAATCCCCGTGGTCGCCCTGTCGTCGACCCGCTACTACGACGACAAGTTCCGCGGCCTCGAGGACATGTTCGGCGGTGGCCTCACCCTGCTGCACCTCGACGATCCCGCGTTCGGAAGCAAACTCGCGGATGCGATGCGCACCTCCTGGCAGCAGGCGGACGAGGTCCGCGGTCGTCTGCGTGCCCGTGCCCGGGAGCAGATCCGCCTGGGACACGTGGCCTTCGAACACGTCTTCGCGCTCGCCGAACGGGCGCGGGTCGAGAACCACTGAGACCACTGGGATCACCGAGCAGTACAGGTCGGAAGGATGTCGCCGGAGTGAGCAGCACGACCCCCGAAGAGACGGACCCTGCGGGCCGGCCGGTGGAGACCGGCCCGTCCGGGCGGTCGCTGATGTCCTCGATCGGACGGGTGGCCGGCGCGTCGACCGTCGCGTTGCTCTTCTGCGAACTGGTCTCGCTCGCCCAGACCGTCGCCCTCGCACGCCTGCTCACCCCGGCCGAGATCGGCATCTTCGTCGCGGGAACGGTTCTCACGACCTTCTTCGGCACATTCGTCGAAGGCGGACTGCGGTCGGGGCTCATCCAGCGCGACACCGACGTCGCCGACGCGGCCGAGACCGTCTTCCGCGTGACCCTGCTGGCCGGGATCGTCATGAGCATCGGCGCGCTCGCGGCCGCACCCGTGATCGGGGCGATCTTCGACAGCACCACCGCGGGCCTGGTCGCCGCCGCGACCTCCGGAGTACTGCTGGTCTACTCGGTCGCCAACGTGCCGGAAGCCATGCTGCAACGCGAGTTCAGCGTCAAGAGGCGACTGATCGTCGGGCCCGCCGTAGCCGTCAGTTATGCGACGGTCGCGGTGTCGACGGCCGCCCTCGGCTGGGGCGTGTGGAGCATGGTGGCCGGCACCTACGTCTCGTACATCACCCTGGTGATCTCCGTCTGGGCGATCACCAGTTGGCGGCCGGGTCGCGGCCGTGCCTCGTTCGTCCTCTGGCGCGAACTCGCCCGCTACGGAGCACCTCTCGTACTCGGAATGATCGGATCACGCGTGCAGGCGGCGACCGAGGCGGTGGTGGTCGGCCGAGGACTCAGCGCCTCCGACCTCGGTTTCTTCCGGTACGGCCAGCGGATCGCCCGGATCCCGGCCATGGCGATCATCGAGATCGGCTCAGTCGCACTGTTTCCCGCTTTCTCTCGGATCGCCAAGGATACGGACCGACTCGTCTCGGCCTATCTGCGCGCCCTGCAGTGGGCGACCATCGGAGCCGCCGCGTGTTCCGGACTGATGATCGCCGCCGGCACGCCCGCCGTCGTCGTCGTACTGGGGGAGCCGTGGCGCGGCGCCGGACCGGTGGTCGTCGCCCTGGCCGGTCTCAGTCTCGGCAAGGCGTTCATCTGCGTGAGCGAGGAGATCATCAAGGGATGTGGCCGGACGGGCCTGCTGAACTGGTACACGCTCACCGAGGTCGGTGTGGGCCTGGTGCTCCTGCTCGTGTTCGTCGGTCTGTTCGGCCTCGTCGGAGCAGCGCTGTCGGTGTCGATCACGGCCATCGTCGTGGGGATCGTCGTCATGGCCCTCGCGAAGAGATGCATCCCCGTGTCGCTCTCGCAGCTCGCCGGCGCGATCCTTCCCCCGTTGCCCGCCGCGGCAATCGCGACGGTGGTGCTCTGGTTGTTCGAACACCATCTCGCGCACAGTGATACACACCCCACCCTCGTTGCCGTCGCCTTGCTGGCACTCGACGCACTCGTCTTCGCAGCCGCCTATCTTCTGGCGCTCGGCGTGTTCGCGAGATCCGCCACGACCGACCTGGTCGGCACGGTCCGCCGACTTGTCGCAACCGCCGTCAGGACGAGGAGGGATACCCGTGTCGATTCCTAGAGCCCATCCCGAGAAACAGGGTTCCGCCGATCTCGCCGCGGTCGCGCGATCCGGGGAGGTGGTCCGGCTCCGGCCCCCGCGGTTCTCGGACCATCGGGAGTGGCGCCGGATCCGCCTGCGCGATCGGGCCATCATCGAACCGTTCTGGGCGTCGAGTCCGCTGTCCTGGGAGGCGCGGCACACCCAGGAGGAATGGGTGCAGGAGTGCCTGCACCTGCGCTCCTCCCGCCGGTCGCGCGGTTTCGTGATCGAGGTCGACGGGCATTTCGCCGGACAGGTCAACCTGTTCGGCATCGATCACGCGAGACGCTCTGCGGAACTGGGTATCTGGATGGATTCGGCGGTGGGCGGCCGGGTCATCGGGCACCTCGCGGTGTCCATCCTGATGGATTACGCGTTCACCACCTTGGGGCTGTACCGGCTCACCGCTCCGATCTGTGTCGACAACCTCCCGGCCGCCCGCGGCGCGGACCGGATCGGGTTCGTCCGGGAGGCGACGATGAAGAAGTCCTTCGCAGCAGGAGGTCGTCGCAAGGACCACATCCTGTTCGCCATGACGGCCGACCGGGTGCCCGGTGGGGGACTGACCGCGCGGTGGTCCGATCCCTCGACCCCCGTCGTCCTGCCGGTGTGTTCCGTCGACCGGCGCATCTCGCCGAGAAGTCTCACGACGGGCTGCCGCTACGTGCTCGGCACCGCGAAGCGGCTGGCTCCCGGGCGAACAGCGCTGCAGGCGGCGCCCGCCCACGTCGGTGGGCTGATCCTGCGACCGGTCCACGCCCTGTCTCCCCCTCCGCTGCGGCGACCCCGTCGGGACGACGAAGCCGTCCTGGAAGGGGTGTGGCAACCGAGCTCACCGTGGGCGGGCTGGTCGGGGCACGCCTTCGGTTACCGTGTCGAGAAGGCCGGTCGGCACCTCGGCACGGTCGGTTTCGAACCGATCGATCTCGTCCGGCGCGACGCCACGCTGCGGGTGGACGCGACCGGCGACGACAATCACCCGGCGCTCCTGCAGGCAGCGGAATGGCTGCTCGACCGGGCGTTCGGGGTGCTGAAGATCGAACGGGTGCAGACCGGGGTCGACTCCTGCAACGCGGTCGCGGCCGGTTTCGCGAAGGCGCTCGGGCTCACCCTCGAAGGCCGGATGCGGGGCATCACCACACCCGACGACCGGCTGCGCGATCTCGACCTGTGGGCGAAGGTCGCGGACATCCACTCCGACAGCGAGACACGCAGACTCGATCACGCGACCCCCGTGGGAGAATGACGATGACCGAATCCGTCGACATATCGGCCAAATTCGACAGGTCCGCGCGTCTCCAGCGGCGCCTCCACGAACTCGTGCCCGGCGGTGCCCACACCTACGCCCGCGGTCCGGACCAGTATCCCGAACACATGACGCCGATCCTCACCCACGGGGACGGCGCACACGTGTGGGACGTCGACGGGAACCGCTACGTCGAATACGGGATGGGGCTGCGGTCGGTGACGCTGGGACACGGCTACCGCCCGGTCGCCGAAGCCGTCACCGAGGCCGTGCGGCGTGGGACGAACTTCAGCCGCCCCACCCTCCTCGAAGTCGAAGCGGCCGAAGATTTCCTGTCGCTCGTGCCCGGCGCCGACATGGTCAAGTTCGCCAAGAACGGATCGGACGCCACCACCGCGGCGGTCCGTCTCGCGCGTGCCGCCACCGGGCGCGATCACATCGCCGTCTGCGACCACCCGTTCTTCTCCGTCGACGACTGGTTCATCGGCACCACGCCGATGAGTGCGGGCATCCCGGAGAGTTCGCGATCGCTCACGCTGCGCTTCCGCTACAACGACCTCGCCTCGCTCGACGCGGCCCTCACGTCGCACCCTGTGGCGTGTGTCGTCCTCGAAGCGGCCACTGCCACAGCAGAACCCGCACCCGGATTCCTCGAGGGGGTGCGCCGGCTGTGCGATCGTCACGACGCGCTCATGGTGCTCGACGAGATGATCACCGGTTTCCGCTGGTCGGAGCGCGGGGCGCAGTCGGTCTACGGCGTGCGGCCCGACCTGTCGTGCTGGGGCAAGGCGATGGGGAACGGATTCCCGATCTCCGCGCTCGCCGGTCGCCGCGAGTACATGGAACTCGGCGGACTCGGCACCGACGCCGAACGGGTCTTCCTGCTCTCGACCACCCACGGACCGGAGACGGCGTCGCTCGCGGCCTTCCGCGCAGTGGTACGGGCGTACGAGACCGAGCGGCCGATCGAACGGATGGAGGCCGCCGGAACGCGCCTGGCCACCGCCGTGAACGCGCTCTCGGCGGAGATGGGGCTCGACGAGTACGTGCGGGTGGAGGGCAGACCGTCCTGCCTGGTGTTCTCGACGCGAGGACCCGACGGGGTGCCCTCGCAGGAGTACCGGACACTGTTCCTGTCCGAACTGCTCGACCGCGGGGTCCTGGGCCAGTCGTTCGTCGTGTCGGCGGCGCACACCGACGACGACATCGACCTCACCGTCGCCGCGGTGGACGCCGCGCTCGTGGTGTACCGGAAGGCGATCGACGCCGGGAGCGTCCGGGGTCTGCTGCGCGGACGGCCGGTGGCGCCTGCCCTCCGCCGCTTCGCGACCCCGCGGCGGTTGCCGTAGAGGTCAGCGCAGGATCAGGCAGGTTGTCGAGCCCGTCGCGAGCAGTCGGCCCTCGGAGTCGCGGGCCTCGCCGCGCGCCGTCGCGGTGCGTCGTCCGGTGTGCTCGCAGAAGCCCTGCACGCGGATGACGCCCTTGCCGGTCTGCACCGGACGGACGTAGCGCACCTGCAGGTCGAGGGTCGTGTACCCGACCCCGGCCTCGAGGGTGCTCGACACGCAGAAGCCCATCGCGGTGTCGAAGAGGGTGGCGAGCACGCCGCCGTGGATGCTGCCCACCGCGTTGGCGTGGAACTCCTGCGGCTCGAGGGTGACCTCGGCGAAGCCCTCGCCGGCGTCGGTGACGGTGAAGCCGAGCGTGCGGGAGGTGGGGTGATGCGGGATCGTCCCGTCGATCAGCCCGCGCAGGAAGTCGAGTCCGTGCATGTCGCGGTTGGCCGCCGACGTCGGTGCCGGGTCCTCCCACGTGTAGGTACGCTGCCGCTGCTGTTGCTCGTCCGTGCTCACGATGACCGACCGTATCCCACCTCCGGAGGGGTGACATGTGGAGCCGAGCGTGCCATTCTCGATGCATGCGCCGTCGATGTTGATCCGATCCGGTGACCTCGCTGTCCGCGCGGGTGGTCGCGTACGCGTCCGTCCGCGAGTTCGTGCCGCTCTACGGCCTGTACGCGCTGCTGTTCGAGGACCACGGTCTCGACACCCGCTCCATCTCGTCGCTGTTCGTCCTGTGGTCGGTCGTCGCCTTCGTCTCCGAGGTGCCCTCGGGCGCGTGGGCCGACACCGTCTCCCGTCGCGGACTGCTGTTCGGCAGCGGTGCCCTGCTCACCGCCGCGTTCACGATGTGGCTCGTCTGGCCCGGCTACTGGGGGTTCGCGCTCGGCTTCGTCCTGTGGGGCGTCAGCGAGTCGATGAAATCCGGCACCTTCGAGGCCCTCGTCTACGACGAACTCGCCGCGCGCGGGTGCGAACACCGGTACGCGGCGATCATGGGATACGCCAACGCGGGTGAGATGACGTGTGTCTTCGTCGCGATCCTCACGGCGGCACCGCTGTTCGAACTCGGTGGTTACGCGCTCGTGGGCTGGGTGTCGGTCGCGATCACCGTCGTCGACATCGCGCTCGTGGGAACGCTTCCCGCCGCGCCGAAGGTGGAGGAGGCCGACGAGATCGCCGGCAGCGGAGACACCGTCCTCGTCCGGTACATGTCGTCACTGCGGTCCGGCACGTCCGAGATCCGCACCGACCGGGCGGTGCGACGATCGGTCGTCCTCGCGGCAGCCCTGCTCGCCTGCCTCGCCTTCGACGAGTACTTCGCTCTCCTCGCACGCGAATCGGGAGCCGAGACCGGATTCGTGCCGGTGCTGGTCGCGTTGACGGCCGTCGGACAGGTGGTCGGTGCCGCGACCGCCGGATGGACGGCGACGATGAGCGGCCGCACCATGGGTGCCGTCGTGATGGTCGGATCGGCGCTGATCGCCGGTGGCGCCCTCGCCGGAGGGATCGCCGGATTCACGGCGATCGGTGTGGGCTACGGCGCGCTGCACAACACGGCGATCGTCGCCGAGGCGCGCCTGCAGGACACGATGTCCGGTCGTGCCCGGGCGACCGTCTCGTCCGTCGTCGGCCTGACGAGCGAGGTGCTGTCGGTGGCGATCTTCGCCGCCTACGCGCTCGGCTCGCTGTGGTTGCCGATGGCGGTGCTGGTCGCGGTGACGGTGCTCCCGCTGGTCGGGCTGGGCGTGGTCGCGCCGAGGCTGTTGCCCGCGGCGCGACCCGCCGGGACCGAGCAGGGTCGGTGACTATCGGATGTGGATCACAGCTTGGTGCTGCGCAGTTCGTGACCCTTCGAGGTCTTGCAGCGGCCCGATTCGAGATCCCACTGCCAGCCGTGCAGATTGCAGGTCAGCGTGGTGCCGTCGACGACACCGAACTTCGACAGGTCCGCCTTCAGGTGCGGGCAGCGACGCTGGATCTCGTAGCCGCCCAACTCGATCGACGCCGAGTCGTCGTGCGCCTCGGCGAACCAGCCGTCGGCGTACGCGATGCGCTCGTCGGTCAGGCACTTGAAGAAGGTGTAGAGGAACTCGTTGTATCCACCGATGCGCCAGGCCGTGAACCGGGTGGACAGGAAGATCGTGTTGACCCAATCGGGCTCGTCGTCGCGCAGAACCGTGCGCACGAGCTCGGGAGCGATGCGGAAACCGTAGCGGTACTTGCCTTCTCCCTCGATGGGTTCGCGCACGACCCGCTTGGGGAAGTCGAGCACCACGGTCTCGTCGCCCATCACCAGGCCCACCGGATAACCGATGCCGTCGCAGATGAGATCGGACTGGGCCATGATCGGCTCGAACTTCGCCTTGAGCGCGGGCAGCAGCGGCTCGCCCTCGGCGGGAGCCCAGGTCGCCTTCTGCGCCGCGATCACCGGCGCGAAACGCTGCGCCATGTCCTCGATGTAGGCGGCCTTGTTCGTGAAGATCGCCTCGACCTGCTCGTCGGGGATCGGGTGCGTGAGCGTCATGTGCTCGCTGCCCTTCAGATCCACCACCGAACCCGGGATCATGAGCAGACCGCCGTCGCGGCCGTGGATGCGCAGCTGCTCGAGGAAGACCTGCTGGTCGGGGAAGATGTTGCCCTCGTCGCCGTGGTCGTCGTTGAGGTCGCGCAGGTCGTCGTCGAGGAAGACCGGCGGGCCGGCCGACGGCACGATCCACGTCGCGTCGACCTGGTCGATGTAGCTGCGGCAACGGTCCATGCCGCGCTGGCGCTTCTGCTTGCCGAAATTGGCCTTGGTCTTCTTCGGGATGTCGTAGACCATCGGGTACCAGATGGCGCCCGAGTACTGCAGCAGGTGGATGTCGATCTTCCCGAACGCCTCGTGCATGACGTCCATGTCGATCGGCCGCGCATCGTTCATGTTGAACACGGTCGACTCGCCGTCGGAGACGATGAGGCCCGAGTCGCCGATCGGTCCGTCGGCCGGCGCGCGCAGCGCGATGATCATGATGTCCAGATCACCGCGGGGGCCGCTCACCGTGTGCTTGACGGAGTCGGTGGTCTCGAAGAACTTCGTGAAGCCGAGCTTCTCGAGTTCACGACGCAGATCCGGCACCGGGTAGTCGGGCAGCAGGACGGTCGCGTCCTTGTTCACGTACCTGCTCAGCGTGTCGGGATCGAAGTGATCCTTGTGCAGATGCGAGACGTACAGGTAGTCGACGTTGCCGAGAGCGTCCCAGTCGAGACCGGTGTTGTCCGGGAAGGGCACCCACGAGGCGAAGTACGCGGGCGTGACCCACGGATCGCACAGGATGGACCCCGCTTCGGTCTGGATGTGGAAACCGGCGTGTCCGACGCTGGTGATCTGCACTTCGTACCCTCCTGACGTGCTGACCGACGCCTACCAGGGTAGGCGCCGCCCATCAGTCCACTGCGCCCAGGCAGTACCCGTTGCTCCCCGTCGTGAGCAGGACCACCAGGTCACGGGGTGTACCGGCCTCCACGATCGGAATCGTCACACTCGCGTACGCCTCCGAGATCGGGGTGACGGAGGCGGCCGCGGCGTCGAAGGAGTCGAGGTCGCCGAGGACGTCGGGATCGGTGGCCAGCGGCGGCACTCCCGGGTTCCCGGTGCCCCACGGATCCCACGTGCCCCGCGCCTCGCACACCAGCGGGTACCGCTCCTCGGTGTCGTCCGGGTCCACCGGCGCACCGATCACCCGCCCGAGGAATCGTTCGACGGCGTAGCGGGCGTCCTCGTCGGTGTAGCCCGGCGCGCCGGTCGGGTTCACGTACGGGCATGCGTAGCCGGATGCGATCTCGCTGCGCAGGACGGACACGTCGACACCGCCGGCCGACCACGTCACCGCGTACTGGCCGTCCCTGCCCGGCTGCTGCACCGCTGCGGTGATCGCGTCGACGTCGGCGTACATCTGCCGGGCCCGTTCCGGGGCGATCGTCCAGCACCTGCCGACGACATCGGTGCCGGCGACGAGATCGTTCGTCCACGCCTGCAGCGCCACGGTGGCGGCGGGATTGCCGGGGACGTCCCCGACGACCACTGTGGGCGCCGCGGCGGAGGCGGTGGTCTCCTCGACGGATTCCACCGCGCTCGGTTCCGGACTCTCGGTCGGGATGCCGGACTGCCCGTCACCCTCACAACCGGTGACGGTGAGGACGACGGCGACGGCGAGACCGGCGAGGGCGAATACGTCGGGCTTTCGGGCGAGGGTGCGCACAGCATTGCCTTTCGACGATGATCACGGTCGTTCCTCCACCGGAGCCCCGCTAGGCTGACCGGCGTGGAACCCTTCTATCGGACCATCATCGGTGTCGCCCGCACGCTCTTCGCAGCGCAAGGGCTGAAATTCTCGATCACCGGGGAGGAGAACATCCCGGAGACGGGTGGTGCGGTCATCGCGATCAACCACACCGGCTACATGGACTTCACCTACGCCGGGATCCCCGCCCGCGCCACCAAGCGGTACATCCGCTTCATGGCGAAGAAGGAAGTCTTCGACCACAAGATCTCCGGCCCCATGATGCGCGCGATGAAACACATCCCCGTCGACCGCGGCGACGCCGGCGAGTCCTATCGACTCGCCGTGGAGGCGCTGCGTGCCGGGCAGCTCGTGGGCGTGTTCCCGGAGGAGACGATCAGCCGCAGCTTCGAGCTCAAGGCATTCCGGTCCGGTGCGGCCCGGATGGCGAACGAAGCCGGTGTCCCGGTGATCCCCATGGTCATCTGGGGGTCGCAGCGGGTGTGGACGAAGGGCCATCCCAAGCGGCTCGGACGTACGAACACCCCGATCACCATCGAGGTGGGCGCCCCCATCCAGCCGTTCGAGCCGGCCGCGGAGATGACCGCGCAGCTCCACGCGACCATGGAGGAGATGCTCCACCGGGTCCAGGACGGCTACACCCACGAACCCGGTGCCTACTGGGTGCCCCGCCGGCTGGGCGGATCCGCGCCGACCCTCGAGGAGGCGACCGCCCAGGACGAGGCCGCAGCCGCCGAGCGCCGCGCGCGGAAGGCACGCGAACGTGCCGCCCGTGAAGGTGCCGCCGGTGACGGGAACGACGACGCAGGCGGCGACCGCGGTACTTCGGCACAATGACGGAGTGAACGCACAGTCGAGTCGAGAATCGCATCGGGACCACGGCACGGACGCGGTGCGTCCTGCGTCCACGGACGAGCCGCGTCCCGGGTTGGTGGCCACGGACGTGGACGGCACCCTGATCGACGACGCCGAGAAGGTGTCCGATCGGACCCGCGCCGCGGTGCATGCGGTGGTCGACTCCGGTGCTCCGTTCGTCCTGGCCACCGGCCGCCCGCCGCGCTGGATCGCGCCGGTGGTCGAGGAGTTGGGTTACGCGCCGATGGCGGTGTGCGCGAACGGTGCCGTGCTCTACGACAGCTCCACCGACCGTGTGCTCAGCGCCGCGGTGCTCGAGGTCGACGAACTGGCGTGGATCGCCGAGGTGGCCTCATCGGTGCTTCCCGGTTGCGGTCTGGCCGCCGAGCGGGTGGGGGAGCGGGCCCACGACGCGGCGACGCCGCAGTTCGTCAGCGCTCCCGGTTACGAACATGCCTGGCTGAATCCGGACAACACCGAACTCGCCGAGCACGAGGTGATCGGTGAGCCCGCCATCAAGCTGCTCGTCCGGCTCCCCGGCGCGACCAGCCGGGAGATGGCGGAGGCTCTCGTGCCGAAACTGCACGGGCTGGTCGACGTGACCTATTCGACGACCCACGGGCTCATCGAGATCTCCGCGGCGGGGGTCACGAAGGCGTCCGGTCTCCAGGAGATGGCCCGGTTGCTGGGTGTCTCCCACGAGAATCTCGTGGCCTTCGGCGATATGCCCAACGACATCCCGATGTTGTCGATGGCACGCCACGGTGTGGCGATGGAGAACGCACATCCGGAGGCGAAGTCGGTTGCAGACGAAGTCACCGCCACCAACGTCGAGGACGGGGTGGCCCGCGTTCTCGAACGGTGGTGGCGGTGACTCGTTCCTACCGGTGCGCTGCGGGTCAGCCCGCGGGCGCCGGTTCGGGTGCCGGTTCCGGCGCAGGTGCCGGTTCGGGTTCGGGCGCAGGAGCACCCTCGGGTGCGGGTCCTGCGACGTCGGCCGGCTGATCCTGCATCGCCTGGTCGTAGGCGTCGTCGTAGGCGCGCAGCACCTTGGTGACGACACCCGTGACCTCGTTGAAGATCAGCGAGCCGAACTCGAAGTCCGAACGCCAACCGTCCGGCACCCGGTACTCGTCGCTGGTGGGCAACCCCAGCTCACCAGCGTCGAGTCCGTTCTTCTCCCACGCCTTGTAGATCTCGCCGAGTACCGTCCACGTGCCGCCGTTCGGTGAGGTGTAGATGGCACCGTTGACGAAATTCACTCGTTCGAAACCGCTCTTGATCGTGGGAAGGATCGAGGTCACCGCCTGTCCGAGCCGTCCGAGTTCGCCGCCCTCGGCGAGCCACTTCTGGACCACCGGGTGACCGCTGAGGCGGATCAGCTCGTCGACGACACCTTCGGCGGTGTCGGCCGAGCCCGAGGCGAGCGCGCCGACGTTGACGTCCGGCACGTTCGGCTTCGGGTTGGACGGTGACGGGTTCGACGGCTGCGGGTTCGAGGGTTGCGGGTTCGACGGCTGCGGGGCAGTGCCGCCGCCACCGCCCTTCGCCGCAGCGGCGGCGATGTCGCGGATCTTGCCCATCTGCGAGTACCCGGCATCACCCGGGCAGCTGGTGTTGCCCACGTCGCGGTGCGCGAAGATGATCGGCAGATCCACCGCCGCACCGCGCGGGTACGGGGTGAACGACGTGCCCTCGGAGTACATCGTGGTGCGGCCCTTGGGATTCAGTCCCGCGCGGGCCAGACGCCAGCCGAGGAACTTGCCGACCGACTCCACTGCAGCCTGCGGCGGGGTCTGGGTGGAGAAGTCGCCCATGATCGCGATGCCGTGGGTGTTCTCGTTGAATCCACCTGCGTGGGCGCCCTGGACGTTGCGCTCGAGACCGCCGGCGCGACCCTCGAAGATCTGGCCGTACTTGTCGACGAGCGTGTTGTATCCGATGTCGCACCAGCCGAGCGTGCGTGCGTGGTACGCGTAGATCGCGCGCACGATCTCGGCCGATTCGGCCTTCGAGTAGTTGTTGCTGCCCGCGGTGTGGTGCACGGTCGCGCCACCGAGGGAGTCGTCGTAGGTCGGGGTCTGGCAGCGCATCGACTCGTCGGCGCCCCACTGCTGGCGGGTGATCACCTTCAGGCCGGAGTTGCCGAGCGGGCTCGCGATGTCCTCGAGTCGCGCATCCGCCTCGCTGCTGCCGGGGGAGATGAGCACGGCGCTGACCGCTTCGGCGGCCGCCTGCAGCGGGTTCTCGCGCAGCGGCCTGGAGGAGGATGCGGGCACGTATCCGAGGTCGGGTGCATCGGCTGCGGGTGCAGCGACCGGTGCGGGTGCCTCGTCGACGGGGGCCGGGGCCTCCGCCGGCGCCTCGGGAGCAGGTGCCTCCGGAGCAGGTGCTTCGGGAGCGGGTGCTTCGGGTGCCGCCGGGGCCTCCGCGCCGGCGAGATTCGGTTCGGGGCCGGGACGCGGCGTCAGCAGCACCTGCACGGCACGCGTCGCACCGACGTAGATCGGCTCCGTGCCGGAGCGTCCTTCGTCCGTGGTGTCGTCGGCGCGGGTCTCGATCGGCTGGGTCGCGGTCCACGGACCCCAGCTGCCGTCGTCGTGCTGTGCGCGGATGAGCGCGTCGGTGGCGGCGACGTCCTCGGCGGCGAGCGCGACGAGGCTGAACGGGGTGTCGCGGGTGAGTTCCTTGACGGTCGCACCGACGCGCTGGACGAGTCCACCGTTCGGGTCGGGAGCAGTCGTGATCTGCGGGAGCCCGTCGACGATCTCCTTCAGGCTGAGGTCCGGCAGGTTGAGGCCGGTCAGTTCCTCGAGCGGGATGATCAGGTCGGGCACCGAGGCGAGCACGACTTCCGCGATATCGGGTGCTACGGCCTCGACGGTGTCGTTGGCAGGCCGGATCTCGGGAGCGGTGCTGGTCAGCCCGGTGACGGCGAAGGGCGTCGCGACGGCCAGGGCGGCGACGGCACCCAGGACGATCGACGGCTTGGGGCGGCGATGCGGCACTGTTTGCTACTCCCTGTCGTTGGTGCTCCAGCGGACGGTTCCGATTTCGGATAGTCCCTTATGTGTCGCTTCCGTAGTCCGGTTCGGACACGAAAGTTCTGTAACTCGTGATTCTTGTGTTGCTTCTGTGACATTTGTTGCCTAGCTCCGTCACTCTTGTCACACTAGACGCAGCAAACCTTAAGCCTCAACCTGAGCTTGAGGATCGGTCGAAATTGTCCGATATCGCGGATCACGAGTTCGCGCCTACAGCGACAACGAGGGAGCAACGTCATGTCACGACAGTCCATCGGGCGCAGAGGCAAGATCCGGAGGCGGCGCATCATCCTCGGCAGGCCGCTGCGCAACGGATGGCGTCCCTCCGTCGCCCGTGCTGCCGCGATCGGGGTCGCTCCCGCACTGCTCGTCGGAGCCGGCGTGGGCGCGCTCGTCCAGAGCAATCAGGCGACACCGGGTGTCGTGCAGGCGGTTTCGGCCGACACGCCCTTCACGTTCAGCGGCTTCGGTCACGGCCACGGTCGCGGCATGGGCCAGTGGGGCGCCTACGGCTACGCCCAGGACGGATGGACCGCCGAACGGATCATCGGTCACTACTACGGCGGCACCGAACTCGGCACGGTCGACGACGCGATGATCGCGGTGCGTCTCACGGCCCGCGACGACCACACCCTCGACGTCTACTCCGACACCGGCATGATCGTCGCCGGCAAGCAGCTCGCGCCCGGCGAGGCCGCGCACCTGACGCCCACCCCGGACGGCGGCGCGAACGTCGTCGTCACCGAGGGATGCAGCGGCGACGTGCTGTGGCAGTCCGCCACCGACCTGCCGTGGGTCGACCCGATCGACCTCGCCGAGGACCGTCCCGCGTCCGAGCACCTCACGATGTGCTCGGACGACAAGACCTACCGCGGTGCCCTCGGCGTGGTGCTCGACGGCACCGCCCCGCGCACCGTCAACCGCCTCCACGTCGAGGACTACCTGCGCAGCGTGGTCCCCGCCGAGGCACTGCCCGGCTGGGCCGACACCGGTGGCGCCGAGGCCCTGCGGGCGCAGGCCATCGCCGCGCGGTCCTACGCCCTCGCCGAGAAGCGTCACGAGAAGTGGCAGACCTGCGACACCACGGACTGCCAGGTCTACGGCGGGTCGGGCGTCGAGGATCCGCGCACGGACGACGGTGTGCGCACCACCCGCGGAACCGTCCTGATGAAGGACGGCGAGGTCGTGCGCAGCGAGTTCTCCGCCTCCACCGGTGGTTACTCGGCCGGCGGCACCTTCCCGCCCGTCGAGGACGAGGGCGACAAGGTCGCCCCGAACCGTGAATGGGCCAAGACCTTCACCGCGGCCGAGATCGGCAGCAAGTTCGGCGTCGGCGACCTCCAGGCCTTCGAGGTGCTCTCCCGCAACAATCTCGGTGCCGAGGGCGGCCGCGTGACCCGGGTCCGTGTGGTCGGCTCCGACCGCACCATCGAGACGACGGGCGCCGAGGCGCGGACCAGGCTGGGACTGCGTTCCGACTGGTTCACCGTCAAGGAAGGCATCGACGAGGACGCCCCGGAGGTCACTCCGGCGCCCGAACCCGGCCCGGAGACCGGCACCGATCCCTTCGGCAGCGGCAGCGGCACCTCGCCCATCGAGCAGGCCTATCTGGACCTCGGCGGCGTCGACAGCGTGCTCGGCTCGCCCATCGGCCCCGAGCTGATGCTGCCCGACGAGATCGGCAAGTTCCGGATCTTCACCGGCGGCGCGATCGTGTGGACACCGGATCTCGGTGCGCAGGTGATCGACGCGAGCTTCCTGAAGGACTGGTTCCCGAGCACGGGTAGCGCCGAGTAACCCGACGGCACATCCCGACCGGCCGGTCGCCCGAACAGGGCGGCCGGCCGGTGGCGTTCCGGGACCCTGACGACGAGTGTTGACATTGACGCAACGTCAAGATGCACGCTGGTCGTAGCCGGAAAGAAGGGGGTGGGGCAGGTGCGGGAATGGTCGATCCAGCAACTGGCACGCGCCGCCGGTGTCACCAGCCGCACACTGCGGCACTACGGCGACGTGGGGGTGTTGCGTCCGAGCCGCACCGGCAGCAACGGCATGCGGTTCTACGACGAGGACGCACTCGTGCGTCTCCAGCGCATCCTGCTGCTCCGCGACCTGGGGCTGGCCCTGCCCGCCATCCGCGACGTGCTCGCCGGTCACGACGACACCACGAGCGCACTGCGCACCCACCTCGACCTGCTCGAACACGAGCGCCGGCAGTTGGACCGCCGTATCGCGGCGGTGCGCACCACCTTGGCGAAGACGCAGAGAGGGGAGGAACTCGTGGCAGACGAAGTGTTCGACGGGTTCGACCACACGCAGTACCGGGACGAAGTGATCGAACGGTGGGGCAAGGACGCCTACGACTCGGGCGACCGTTGGTGGCGGGGCATGGACGCCGCCGCCAGGCACGACTGGATGAAGCAGGTCGAGCAACTGAACCACGACTGGATCGCCGCGGCCCGGGCCGGGCTGGACCCGGCCGGGCCCGAGGCGCAGGACCTCGCACGGCGGCACGTCGCCTGGCTGTCGTCGATCCCGGGCACCCCGGGAGGCGGCACTCCGGAGGGCAGTCCGCGCGAGTACGTGCTCGGTCTCGCCGACATGTACGTCGAGGACGAGCGTTTCGCAGCGAACTACGGAGGCCGGGAGGGCGCCGAATTCGTCCGTGACGCGCTCACCCACTACGCGTGAGTGTGACCGCCCTCTCGGTCCGCCCGGACCGAGAGGGCACCTTCGCGGCGGAGTCGCATACCCTGGTCTCCCGTGACTGCTGCATCAGCGCCCCAGCCCTCCACCGGTGAGTACGACCTGATCGTCGTCGGCTCCGGATTCTTCGGACTGACGATCGCCGAGCGCGCGGCCACGCAGCTCGGCAAGCGAGTGCTCGTGATCGAGCGTCGCCACCACCTCGGTGGCAACGCGTACTCCGAGCCCGAGCCGGAAACCGGAATCGAGATCCACAAGTACGGTGCCCACCTGTTCCACACCTCCAACAAGAGGGTGTGGGACTACGTGAACCAGTTCACCGATTTCACCAACTACCAGCACCGCGTGTTCGCGATGCACAAGGGCCAGGCCTACCAGTTCCCGATGGGTCTCGGTTTGGTGTCGCAGTTCTTCGGCCGGTACTTCAGCCCCGACGAGGCACGCGCCCTCATCAAGGAGCAGGCCGCCGAGATCGACACCGCCGAGGCGAAGAACCTCGAGGAGAAGGCCATCTCCCTGATCGGCCGCCCGCTCTACGAGGCGTTCGTCCGCGACTACACGGCCAAGCAGTGGCAGACCGACCCGAAGGAACTGCCCGCCGGCAACATCGCCCGGCTGCCCGTCCGCTACACCTTCGACAACCGCTACTTCAACGACACCTACGAGGGCCTGCCGGTCGACGGTTACACGGCGTGGCTCGAGAACATGGCGAAGGACGAGCGGATCGAGGTCCGGCTCGACACCGACTGGTTCGCGGTGCGCGACGAGATCCGCGCGGCCAGCCCCGACGCTCCCGTCGTCTACACCGGCCCGCTCGACCGCTACTTCGACTACGCCGAGGGGCGCCTCGGGTGGCGCACCCTCGACTTCGAGACCGAGGTGCTGCCCACGGGCGACTTCCAGGGCACCCCGGTCATGAACTACAACGACGCCGATGTGCCCTACACCCGTATCCACGAGTTCCGGCACTTCCACCCCGAGCGCGACACCTACCCGGCCGACAAGACGGTCATCATGCGGGAGTACTCGCGGTTCGCCGAGAACGACGACGAGCCGTACTACCCGATCAACACGCCCGAGGACCGCGAGAAGCTCAACGCCTACCGCGCCCTCGCGAAGCAGGAAGCGGCCGAGAACAAGGTGCTCTTCGGTGGCCGTCTCGGTACCTACCAGTACCTCGACATGCACATGGCGATCGCCAGCGCGCTGTCGATGTTCGACAACATCCTGGCCCCGCACTTCGAATCGGGAGCGCCCATCGCCGGGGACGCCTCGTGAGCGCCGCGAAGCACGCGGCGGCCGCGAACGCCGGTAGGCACGAGGCTGCCGTGAGTGCTCCCGTCGCGGAGGACGGACTGCTCGGCCGGTCGCTGCTGCAGCGCATCATCCTGCCGCGGCCGGGTGAGCCCCTCGACGTGCGCACGCTCTACCTCGAGGAGTCGCCCACCAACGCGCGTCGCGCCCACGCGACGAGCCGGACGACGCTGGCGATCGGCGCGGAGTCCGAGGTGTCGCTGTGCACCTACTTCAACGCCTTCCCGGCGAGCTACTGGCGTCGCTGGAGCACCCTCGGCTCGGTGGTGCTGCGCCTCGAGCTCACCGGCCACGGCCGCATCGACCTGTACCGCAGCAAGGCCGACTCGAGCCGCATCCACGTCACCGGCCGTGAGTTCCGCGGCGACGGCGTGATCGTCGAGATCGACGCCGACCTCGGTCCGTTCGAGGACGGCGGCTGGCTGTGGTTCGACGTCACCACCGACAGCGACGTCACCCTGCATGCCGCCGGCTGGTACGCACCCGTCGAGGCGCCCGGACGCGCCTCGGTCGCCGTGGGCATCCCGACCTTCAACCGTCCCGCCGACTGTGTGAAGGCGCTGCGTGCGCTCGCGTCCGACCCGCTGGTGATGGACGTCGTCGACGCCGTCATCATCCCGGACCAGGGCACCCGCAAGGTGAAGGACGAGGCCGACTTCGCGGAGGCCGCCGAACCCTTCGGCGATCGCCTCGTCATCCACGACCAGGGCAACCTCGGTGGCTCCGGTGGTTACAGCCGCATCATGTACGAGGCGCTGAAGACCACCGATGCTCCCTACATCCTGTTCATGGACGACGACATCGAGATCGAACCCGATTCGGTCCTGCGCGCGCTCGCCCTGTCGCGGTTCGCGCGGACCCCGATGCTCGTCGGCGGGCAGATGCTCAACCTGCAGGAACGCAGCCATCTGCACACCATGGGCGAGGTCATCCACCGCTCGAACTTCATGTGGGGTGCCGCCCCGAACGTCGAGTACGACCACGACTTCTCCACCAAGCCGCTGCGCGACCGGGAGAACTCGAAGCTCCTGCACCGCCGTATCGACGTCGACTTCAACGGCTGGTGGATGTGCATGATCCCGCGCGTCGTCGCGGAGGAGATCGGCCAGCCCCTGCCGCTGTTCATCAAGTGGGACGACGCCGAGTACGGCCTGCGGGCCCGCGAGGCCGGCTACCCGACGGTGACGATGCCGGGCGCCGCGATCTGGCACATGGCGTGGAGCGACAAGGACGACGCCATCGACTGGCAGGCGTACTTCCACCTGCGCAACCGGCTCGTCGTGGCCGCGCTGCACCAGCACGGCGACCCGAAGGCGATGGTGCTCGACACCGTCAAGGCCACCATCAAGCACCTCGTGTGCCTCGAGTACTCGACGGTCGCGATCCAGAACAAGGCCATCGAGGATTTCCTCGCGGGCCCGGAGAACCTGTTCGATCTGCTGCCGCGCGCCCTCGGCGAGGTGCACGCGCTGCGGAAGAACTTCCCCGACGCGGTGGTGCTGCCGTCGTCGACCGAACTGCCGATGGCATCCGGAGCCGAGGTCGGCGCCGTGGGACTGCCCGAGGGTCCGGTCGCGAAGGTCAAGCGTCTGGCGAAGGGTGTGCTGCACAATGTGCGTCCCGAGAACCGCGAGCACCACGAGCGGCCGCAGCTGAACGTGCCGACCATCGACGCGCGGTGGTTCCTGCTCTCGCAGGTCGACGGCGTGACGGTCACCACGGCGGACGGTCGGGGTGTCGTCTACCGTAAGCGCGATCGTGCGCAGGCCCAGGCTCTGCTCACGGAGGCGCTCCGGTTGCGACGCGAACTCGCGCGCCGGTTCCCCGAGATGAAGAAGCGGTACCGGGACGCGGTTCCCGCCCTGACCAGCAAGGAGGAGTGGGAGCGTGTCTTCGGTATCGGCAACTGATGGCAGTCACTGGAGGAGTACCGACACCGAGGTCCGGGTCCTGCAGACCGTCCAGGCCACCGTCGGTGCCGTGCCCGCCGCGACGAAGATCGCCCGTGGCATGTCGCACTTCGGTGAGCACGCTCTCGGCTGGATCGCGATCGGCGCCGCCGGCGCCCTCGTCGACCGTCCCCGTCGCCGGAAGTGGGCGAGCGTGGCGGTCGGTGCGTTCGGTGCCCACGCGGCGTCCGTCGTGATCAAGCGGGTCGTGCGCCGTCCGCGGCCGGTCGATCCGACGGTGCAGGTCAACGTGTCCACGCCGAGCCGGTTGAGCTTCCCGTCGTCGCATGTGACGTCCACGACTGCGGCGGCCGTGCTGCTCGCCCGCACCACCGGGCTACCCTTTCCCGCGGTGCTCGTGCCGCCCATGATGCTGTCCCGCCTGGTGTTGGGCGTGCACTATCCGACGGATGTACTGGCGGGTGCGGCACTCGGTGCAGCGTCCGCGGCCGTCGTGGCGCGGGCAGAGACGAAGTGGGGAGATCGATGAGCGAGGAACCGGCGCCCGTCAAGGAGGCGCCCAAGAGCCTGGGCGCCGGGATCGTCAAGGCGGTCCGTCCCCGACAGTGGGTGAAGAACGTCCTGGTGCTTGCGGCCCCGATGGCGGCCGGCTCGGTCACCCAGGTCGACGTGCTGCTGCCCGTCGCGCTCGCCTTCGTCGTCTTCTGCATGGCCGCCTCGGGTATCTACCTCGTCAACGACGCGATGGACGTCGAGGCCGACCGTGCACACCCCACCAAGCGGTTCCGGCCCATCGCGGCCGGCGTGCTCCCGGTGCGAATCGCATACGTCCTCGCGGCGGTGCTGCTCGTCGGCTCGATCGCGCTGTCGTTCGTCGCGAACTGGCAGCTCGCCGTGGTCATGGCGGTGTACATCGGTATCCAGCTCGCGTACTGCTTCGGGCTCAAGCACCAGGCCGTGCTCGACATCTGCATCGTCTCGTCGGGCTTCCTGATCCGTGCCATCGCCGGCGGTGTGGCCGCCGAGATCCCGCTGTCGCAGTGGTTCCTGCTGATCATGGCGTTCGGGTCGCTGTTCATGGCGGCCGGCAAGCGGTACGCCGAGCTGCGCCTCGCGACCCGCACCGGTGCGAAGATCCGCAAGTCGCTCGAGTACTACACCGAGACCTACCTGCGGTTCGTGTGGACGGTCGCGGCGACGGCAGTCGTGCTCTGCTACGGCCTGTGGGCGTTCGAGCAGGACAACATGGCCGGTTCCAACTGGTACGCGATCTCGATGATCCCGTTCGTCGTCGCCATCCTGCGCTATGCGGTCGACGTCGACGGCGGTGAAGCCGGCGAACCCGAGGAGATCGCCCTGAAGGACCGGGTGCTGCAGTTGCTCGCAGTGGTGTGGATCCTGGTGGTCGGCGGTGCTGTCTACCTCTTCTGACGTCGTGCGCGGCGTCCACGACACCGAGGCCGGACCGTCCCGTACGGTCCGGCCCGTTCGGCGCGACCGCCTCGCCCGCGGCGTGTTCGCCGCCGGCGTGGTCGTCTCCGCGTTCCTGATGTTCTGGGGAGCGTGGGAGCGACGCTGGATCGCCGACGACGGTCTCATCGTCCTGCGGACCGTGCGCAACCTCCTCGCCGGCAACGGGCCGGTGTTCAACGCGGGGGAGCGCGTGGAGGCCAACACCTCCACGGCGTGGACGTACATCGTCTATGCCGGTGGGTGGCTCACCGGCATCCGCCTCGAATACGTCGTACTCACGATCGCGCTCCTGCTGTCGACGGGCGCGATCGTCCTCGCCATGTTCGGCGCGGCCCGCCTGTACCGGTGGCGGCTGCGCGCGACCACCGGGACGGTACTGCTCCTGCCCGCCGGAGTCCTCGTCTACATCGCAGTGCCTCCGGCCCGCGACTTCGCCACCTCGGGCCTCGAGTCCTGCCTGGTGATCTTCTGGCTGGGTCTGCTGTGGTTGCTCATGGCCCGATGGGCGACCCCCACGCCGGGAGGGGACGGATCGCTCCCGGGCACGGGGCAGATCCTCGCCACGGCGTTCGTCGCCGGACTCGGCCCGCTCGTACGACCCGAACTCGCGCTGGTCGCGGTGCTCGCGCTCGCGATGCTGTTCCTCGCACCCGGCCTCGACCTGCGCATCCGCGTCGCGATGGTCGCGGTCGCCGGGGCGATCCCGGTCGGCTACCAGATCTGGCGCATGGGCTATTACGGACTGCCCTATCCCAACACCGCGGTCGCCAAGGACGCCGGTGGTGCCAAGTGGTCGCAGGGCCTCGAGTATCTCGGCAACCTGGTCTCGCCCTATCTGCTGTGGCTGCCGCTGTTGTTCCTCACAATCCTCGCCGCGCTCGTCTTCGCGACCAGCCGTGACGCGGCCCGCCCCGGTGCCGCGGCCGCGCGTCCCGATCCGCGCGACGTGCGGGCGACACTGTCCTGGGCGCAGAACCTGTTGCGCACCCCGACCGCCGTCGTCCTGCTGTTCCTCGGTTCCGGTGTGCTGCTCGCGCTGTATTCGCTGCGTGTGGGCGGCGACTTCATGCACGGCCGCGTCCTCCTGCCGCCGCTGTTCTGCCTGCTCCTGCCCGTCGCCGTCGTCCCGCTGCGGATCCCGGACCGGACGGAGATCGGCAACAATCGGCCCACGCAGGTCGCGGGTGTGCTGGCCGTGCTGTGGCTGGGCACCGTCGTGTGGACGGCCGCCGCGGCCAACACCACCGGAATGACCGAAGGCGCCGTGGTCGGCCGCTCCGGCATCGTCGACGAGCGCGCCTTCTACGCTCTCAACACCGGGCATCTGCATCCCATCCTGGCCGAGGACTATCTCGACTACCCGCGCATGCGGGCCATGGTCGAGGCCATCGCGAACACCCCGAACGGTGGACTGCTGCTGCCGACTCCCTCCTACGACGCGTGGGACGTCGTGCCGCCGCCCGAGCCCATCCCGCCGGGCGGCGCCGGACATACGGTGTTCTTCCTGAACCTGGGTATGACCAGCATGAACACGGGTCTGGACGTGCGGGTCGTCGACCAGATGGGCCTGGCCTATCCGCTCGCCGCGCATACCGAGCGTCTCGAGGACGGCCGGATCGGTCACGACAAGATCCTGTTCCCCGACTGGGTGGTCGCCGACTCGGGCATGGTCGACGTGCATCCGTGGATGCCGGGCTATCTCGACGAGGATTGGGTCGCGATGGCGAAGACCGCGCTGACCTGTCCCGAGACCCGGGAGATGATCGATTCCTCGAGCGCCGAACTGACGTGGGCACTGTTCAAGAGAAACCTGCGCAACGCGTTCGACTACGCCTCGTACCGGATCGAACGGGTGCCGAAGTACGAGATCCAGCGTTGTGACCTGCCGATGCCACCGCCGCGGGGGTGACGGCCGGACACCGAGATCAACTTGGACCCCTTCGATCGTCTCGATAGGATCACGGCGCATCACGGATGGGTAACTTTCCGGCAGCGCGCGCTTGACCTACAGGTCAAGAGGTGCCCAAGAGCTGTTGAAACCAGGGTTTGTCAGAGATCACGCGGTCCTTTACAGTTTTGACCGCAGTGTGACTTGGGGCGGCCTTCCGCGGTCGTCATCGCCGGAATCCGGGGGACGCGAACGCGGACGCCGCAGACGAGAAAGAGAGCATTGTTCATGCGTTTTGTCCCGAGGTTGAGGCAGGGCCTTCGACGGCGACTGCTCGGCACCGCCGCCGCAGCTCTGGTCCTCCCCGTGGCTGCCGGCCTCGTCGGAACCACCGCCGCCGTCGCCGCGCCGGCGCAGGGAGCGCCGGTCTCGCACCGCGCGCCTGCAGGGGGCTTCGAAGAGGTCTTCGTCGAGTCCGACATGGGCCCGATCAAGGTTCAGATCCAGTGGGCCGCGCGCGGTGGCGACGCGGCGCTCTACATGCTCGACGGCCTTCGCGCTCGGGACGACGCGAACGCCTGGACGTTCGAGACGAACGCCCTGCAGCAGTTCGCGAACGACAACGTCAGCCTGATCATGCCGGTCGGCGGACAGTCGAGCTTCTACACCGACTGGTACGCGCCGTCCAACCTGAACGGCCAGGACATCACCTACAAGTGGGAGACGTTCCTGACGGAGCAGCTGCCCGACTACCTCGCCACCCGTGGTGTCTCGCGCAACAACAACGGCATCCTCGGCCTGTCGATGGGTGGCTCCGCCGCTCTGACGCTGGCCGCCTACCACCGCGACCAGTTCAAGTTCGCGTCGTCGCTGTCCGGCTACCTGAACCTGTCGGCTCCCGGCATGCGTGAGGCCATCCGCGTGGCGATGCTCGACGCCGGCCGCTTCAACGTCGATTCGATGTGGGGCCCGCCGTGGAGCCCGTCCTGGCTGCGCAACGACCCGTTCGTCTTCGCTCCGAAGCTCGAGGGTCTGTCGCTCTACATCTCGGCCGCCAGCGGTCTGCCCGGTGAGCACGACAACCCGCAGGGCTTCGTCGGCTACTACAACACGGCCAACGGCATGGCGCTCGAGGCGCTGTCCCTCGCCCAGACCCGCGCGTTCCAGCTCAAGCTGGCCACGCTCGGCATCCCGGCCACCTTCGACTTCCCGGCGCGCGGCACGCACGCATGGAAGTACTGGGAGGATCAGCTGTGGAAGGCGCGCCCGCAGATCCTCGAGGCGCTGAACGCGTTCTGATCTCCGGTACGCACTGCTAGCGACGACGCCGCCCACTCATCATCCGAGGAGTGGGCGGCGTCGTAACTTTCTGCAACAATTTTCTCACCTGTCACAGCGCGGCACCCGCGATTCCGGGTGCCGTCGGTGTAGAAACAAAATCCGGGACTCCGATATCCCGGGTCGGCACACCCAGCCGGGGCGCCCTGCCACTGCCGCCGTCGCGGTCCACCCGAAGCCGCACTTCGGCAGGAAATCCGGCAACGCAGAAAGTGAGCGATGCAGATGCGAACTGAGCTCGAGCACGGGGAGCGACGGACGGGGCCGAGTAGGAGAGCGGCTCGCGTTGCGGGTGCGCGGAGCCGCAGATCCCGTGCGCTCGCGCTGATCGCCGCCGCCCTCGTCGCGCCCGTCGCCGCAGGTCTGACCACCGTCTCGGTGGCCACCGCCGATCCGCTCATCGCCCAGTCCGGCCCGACGAGTACCGCCGGTGTCACCGTCCGATCCGTCGATTGGCTCACCGATCGTCGTGTCGCCCTGTGGATCGACTCGCCGTCGATGGGGACGCCGATCCAGGTGCAGCTGCTGCTCGCGCGCGACTGGAACAGCAAGCCCGATGCGAAGTTCCCGTCGGTGTTCATGCTCGACGGCATGCGCGCCCGCGACGACGAGAACGGGTGGACGCTCGAGACCGACGCGGAAGCGTTCTTCGCCGACAAGAACGTCAACGTCGTGCTGCCGGTGGGCGGCCAGTCGAGCTTCTACTCCGACTGGATCGACCAGAACAACGGACAGAACTACAAGTGGGAGACCTTCTTGACGAAGGAACTTCCCCCGCTCCTCGAACGCGACTGGCGCACCACCGACAAGCGTGGCGTCGTCGGCCTCTCGATGGGCGGTACCGCCGCGATGTTCCTGCCCGCCCGCAACCCGGGCTTCGCGCAGTTCGCGGCATCGCTGTCCGGCATCCTCACCACGACCACCCTCGGCATGCCCGAGGCCATCCACTACGCCATGCAGGACGCCGGAGGTTTCGACTCCGAGGCGATGTGGGGTGCGCCCGGCTCCGACGGCTGGGAGTCGCACGATCCCTACCTGCTCGCCGACAAGCTCAAGGGCGTGAGCCTGTACGTCTCGAGCGGCAGCGGCACCACCGGCCCGTACGACGACCCGTCGGGCATCCCCGGTGTCAGCACCAACTACGCCGGCATGGGCCTCGAGATCCTCTCGCGCCTCACCTCGCAGGCGTTCGCGACGAAGCTCAAGAAGCAGGGCATCCCGGCCCAGATCGTGTACCGGCCGTCGGGCACCCACACGTGGAAGTACTGGGAGTTCGAACTGCACCAGCTGTGGCCGCAGCTCGCCAACACCCTCGGGGTCGGGGTCGACAAGCCCGAGTGCCAGGCCACCGGTGCCTTCGGCGACGTGGCGAACGCGAACGGCTGGCTCGGCGACTGCCTCACCGGTGAATACGACGTCGCCGGTGGCAAGGTGCAGGACTTCCGCTTCGGCCGCGTCTTCTCGTCCGAGGGCACGACGGTGCCGGTCGCGGGTGCGATCGGCGGCGCCTACCAGGGCGTCGGCGGTCCGGCCGGGCAGCTCGGCTACCCGACCACCGAGGAACGCGTCGCTCCCGACGGACGCGGACGGTTCAACCACTTCCGGAACGGCGCGATCTACTGGACGCCCGAGCACGGCGCCCACGCGGTCCGCGGCAAGATCTTCGAGGAATGGAAGAACCAGGGCTGGGAGGGCGGCCCCCTCGGCTACCCGATCCTCGACGAGGCGGCGACCCCCGACGGTCGCGGCGCGGTCCAGGGCTTCGAGATCGGTGCCATGTACTGGAGCGAGGACACCGGCGCCCACGGGGTGCAGGGCATGATCCTCGACAAGTACTCCCAGCTCGGCTACGAGACCGGCGTTCTGGGTTACCCGACGAGCAGCGAGCAGCCCGCAGGACGCGACGGTCGCTTCAACGAGTTCCAGCACGGGCACATCTACTGGAGCCCGCTCACCGGCGCCTGGCCGGTCCGCGGCAAGATCCTCGAGGCGTGGCTCGCCGAGAAGGGTGCCGAAGGACGTCTGGGTCTGCCGATCAGCGACGAGTTCCCGGCCGTGGACGGCAAGGGTGTCCAGCAGAACTTCCAGAACGGCTTCATCACGCTCGACGGCGACGAGGTGAAGCTGCAGCCGTAACGGAAAGACAGCGGGACGGCCCGTGCAGACCGGGGGAGGCGGGACGCTTCTACCGGTCTGCACGGGCCGCTCTGTAGCCTGGGGCGCATCTGACCAAGTTCGACCGACATCCCGGATGTGAGGACCCCACCACATGCCTTCACGGACCCGCTCGCGCTCGACCCGAGTCCTCGGCGCCCTCGCCGCGGCACT
>Ga0182738_1000557_pt1 | contig 51610 bp, 64 predicted proteins | sample eDN5th30CBELigMG_FD_128876 | JGI IMG/M metagenome (GOLD analysis project Ga0182738, IMG submission 128876) | Enriched Miracle-Growth compost microbial communities from Emeryville, California, USA - eDNA 5th pass 30_C BE-Lig MG (version 2)... ... | reverse complement strand
CGAGCCGCTTCACAGCTCACGCTCCTGCAGGGTCTCGGACTTTCTCGCATCTCCCGTAGGAGTCGAGCGGACACCTCTCCAAACTAACTTATTATTTGCTTTCAAATAAATAAAACCTCATTTTATTTGGAGAACTAGACTTTTTCAGTGCCCTCCGAATAGGGGATGGGGTTGGAGCTATTTTCTTTTTGGCTCCTGGATCGATACATGCTTCGGGCGTTTTGGATACGATGCTTTGCCTGCATCTGGTCCAGTAAGATCATTTCGCTGGTCTAGAACCTTCCCAGTATATTCAACCGGATTTTGCTTGTTCAACTTTACCACCTCCAATAATAGGATGGGTAAAAATAAAAATCCAATGACAGGTAATTTTTCCATGGAGGAGTAAACTTTTTTTCATCGATAGGGGAAAAAAGTTTACAAGGATAATAATTGGAAATGATATCTATTTAAAAGAGTCTGATTCAAATGAAAAAGTCCATTCCGATTAGCTTCGTTTTGTTTTGTTCGATTTTTACTGTTGAGAAAGTGTCCGCTCTTTACTTCTTGGTTATTTGATCCAAAAATAGCTCATATTAAGTTATACACACTTAAAAAAGGAGTTATAGATAATTGAATCAAATAAAGATATTCTCGCTAATACCTATATTTTTACAAATACTGTTAAATGCTTCCCTGTTTCTTATAGGATTGATTTTAAGTTTTCTGCTTATAAAGGAAACGTGGTATATTTTTACATATGTAGCCTTTGTACCAGAGAATGAACAAGATTATTATTTATTCACAGAGGAGCTGCTTACTTACTTTTTATACTTTGAATTTATCGCTTTAATTATAAAGTACTTTGGATCTCAGTTTCACTTTCCATTACGCTATCTTATTTACATTGCTATTACAGCAATTGTAAGACTAATTATTATTGAACATGATGATCCAATTAATGCTTTCTGGTGGGCGTTGGCTATTCTCATTTTAATTATTTCCTTATTATTAACAAACTTAAAACTTCTAAAAAAAGATTATTAATCCGTTATGTTTCCTTATTGAATAAAAGGATTAGATGGGGGGGATGTAGAAAACAAATAAGGGGTTAATAAAGGAAGGAGGAACAGTATGGGGAAATTCAGTTTGTTTGGAAAATTTACTGTTCAAGAAGGCGAACGTGAAACAATGGTTGCTATTTTGTTGGAAGCAGCAGAATCAATGAAGAATCTGGATGAATGTGAAGTATATCTTGTAAATATTTCTGAAAGTGAACCAAATTCTATTTATATTTATGAAGTTTGGAGTAATGAAATTGCCCATCAAGCCTCTCTGTCTCTTGAAGTCACACAAACATTAATAAGGCGCGCTAAACCACTCCTTACTGGAATGGAAAGAATCAATACTCTTCAAACAATAGGTGGAAAGGGAGTACGATCAAAGTCTTACTAATTTCAATAGCCTCAAAGTTCAGATGTTACATACTATGTAAAAATTAAGCGTCTATCCCTTATTTTGCTAAAGGTAGACGTTTTTTCTTATTTAATAAGAAATAGAAGGCTAAATAATAGCTTTAGAGAAAAACTAGACTACAAAAAGAAGGAACATTAAGGTAAAATAGACTTTTATATAGCTAATGGACCATTTTTTTCGAGTAATTTAGAAAGATACAATAGTATTGTGAGGATTTTTTAAATGATAGACAATGAATTTTTACCTAGTATAAAGCTTTATCGTATGATTATTGGCTTATTTATTACATTAATGAGTGCAGGATTAGTATTAATTTACATAGAAGATGATCGAGTCATTTCTTTATCTTTAATTTTGCAATTTTTATTCGTTGTAAGCATTTCTATTCTATTAATTATTTTTCCAAAAAAAGATTCGGTAAATTTCAGAGCCGCGATAATTCTTTTGATGTCTGCCTACTTTTTCTTTATGTTTTTACGGTTTCCTGACAGATTTGCTTTATTATTACTGATAAGTTTTATCCCAGTTATCCCCGTATTATTTTTACATATAAGATTATTCTATATCACATTATTGTTTAACATTACAATCACGATTAGCATTGTTATCTATTTGATGATGATTGATACACGTAGTATACATATTTACAACTATTTGGATTTCATTGGAGTAGCCCTTAATTTCTTGGCGACACAGCTTTTGCTTCTTTTCCTTTTCCTTCTCTTTCAAAAAAGAATGAAGGATCAAGAGTTATATTATGATCAAGTGAAGCAAGCTGAAAAGCTAAGGACAACGGGACAGCTCGCGGCAGCTGTTGCTCATGAAATTCGCAATCCCATAACCGTAGTAAAGGGATTTATTCAACTACATGAAAATGATAAGGCGTTACCTGAACATATTAAAAGGCATTACAAGCTAATGTTGGATGAGCTACAAGTTGCCGAAACGGTTATTTCTGATTTTTTATCACTGGCAAAACCGGCGGAAACTAAGATGGAGATTGTATCAGTCAATACTGCACTTCATACAGTGATGGACTTACTAAACACCTATGCTATGAATGATACGATTCATATTGAATTAGAAATGGCAAGAGATTATGAAATTAAATGTAATATAATGGAGTTTAAGCAATTATTTATAAATTTATTAAAAAATGCGATTGAAGCTTCTCATCATGGAGATACAATTCGAGTAAAAGTGACAGGTGAACAGGATAATGTGAAAATAATGATAATCGATAGCGGTTCAGGAATGAGCCGAGAACAACAGGAGCAGATAGGAACCCCTTTCTATTCCTTAAAAGCCAAAGGTACAGGACTCGGCTTAATGATCTGTTATAGCATTATCCAAAAGTATGATGGAACGATTAACATATGGAGCGAGGAAGGAAAGGGGACAGAGGTGACAGTCACCTTTCCTGTTGTAAAAATCAATTAATATCTATATGATTGTAAACGTCTATACCCTTTCTATAGATGGATTTAGACGTTTTTTTATTTAAGTATTTCTTTCATTGTATTTATGTAGGCGCTAAGTTAAATTTAATATTTTTTAAAAGAAACATTCTTGCTTTCAATAACGGTTTCAAGAGCTGGATGATATTCTTTCTGATAATGATTGTCAGGACAAAACGTCTTTACTATCGAATTCATAAAAGCTGTTTTTTCCGTTACTAAAGGTTTCTTACATTCAGGGCACTTTTCACTAAATAAAGTTTTAAATAAACTCATATTGGCACCACCACAATAAACATGAAATCATATTTTAATACTTGGTATTATAAATAGATAGTTAAACAAACTCAATGTATTAAAATCCAAAAGTTAAATAATTAGGAGGTAGTAACTGCTAGATATCCTTATTCGTTATGATCAAGGTTCATAAATCTTTTTGATCTTGAGTAAGAAGTCCAATGACAAAATATTAAAAAATAAAAAAGAGAGTTGACAATATACCTATATGGGTATATCATGAGTTTTGTCAGTTATTCCTGCCTCTTTAATTTAGGAGGAAAGATTCATATGGCTATTGTTATTTTAAGTTTTATCATTATTAGTTACTTTATCTTTAAAAGGAATATCCAAATTATGAGAATCCCACAAGTAAATAAAAAAGATATTGAATTAAGTGTGTTGAATGTTGTAGATATAAGAGATTATAATGTTTCTTATAAGAGCCCTATACTGGGTGCGATTAACATTCCAGTCTCTTATATAAATAGACATTACACAGATATATCAAAAAGTGATTTGATTGTAGTGGCTTCAAATCGCTTGGAAAAAAATGTAGGAGTTCGTTTATTACGTCAAAAAGGTTTCAACATAGTCGGATATATCCTATTCGACCAGTTAGAAAAGTAATTATTTGATAAGGAGGGTAATCACATGGACTACAATGAGCAAATGAAAAATAGAGTTAAACGTATTGAAGGCCAGCTTAGAGGAATTTTAAGGATGATGGAAGAAAACAAAGACTGTAAGGATGTTATAACTCAGCTATCTGCAACACGTGCTGCTATTGATCGGACAATTGGTGTTGTGGTTAGTTCAAATTTAGTAGAGTGTGTGCGCAATGCAGAAGAAAATGGAGAAAAAAACACAGAAGATTTAGTAAAAGAAGCTGTAAATCTGCTTGTGAAAAGTAGATAAAAATAAAAGGGTTGACACCCGCTTTTATTTTTATTATCATTATACCCATAGGGGTAATAGTAAATGGTGAAAGGGGAGATAAAAGATGAATATAGATAAATTATTAGATGCAAAAGGATTAGCATGTCCAATGCCAATTGTAAAAACAAAGAAGGCAATAAATGAATTAATTGCTGGTCAAGTATTAGAAATTCATACTACTGATAAAGGTGCAAAGAACGATCTCACTGCTTGGGCAAAATCGGGTGGACATGAGCTACTAAAATATGAAGAAGCGAATGATGTGTTAAAGTTTTGGATTAAAAAAGGTTAAATTTTTTGTTTATAAATATACCCATACAGGTAAGGGTGACTGATACATGAGGAGAAACTACAATGACAGAAAAGAAAAAAACAACAATTGTATTATTTAGTGGCGATTATGATAAAGCAATGGCAGCATATATCATTGCGAACGGGGCAGCAGCGTATGATCATGAAGTAACCATTTTTCACACGTTTTGGGGATTAAATGCCTTGCGAAAAGATGCAGATATTCAAGTGAAAAAAGGCTTCATGGAAAAAATGTTTGGCAGAATGATGCCAAAAGGTGCAGATAAAATGGGGCTGTCAAAAATGAACTTTGCTGGTTTTGGTCCTAAAATGATTAAAAATGTGATTAAAAAACACAATGCAATGCCACTTCCAGATTTAATCGATATGGCAAGAGAACAAGATATAAAGCTTGTTGCCTGTACGATGACAATGGATTTATTAGGACTTCAAAAAGAAGAACTGTTGGATAATATTGAATATGCTGGTGTTGCTGCTTATTTGGGTGATGCAGAAGAGGGAAATGTAAACCTATTTATCTAAATCAGTAGGGGGATTTTTCCCTACATAAAAGGGAGAGACAATCTTTGGAATATCTAAATTATATAATAATTGGGCTACTGTTAATTTTTATCATCAGACGATTCATTCCTACAAAAGGTGTAAGACAGATTACAGCATTAGAGCTAAGGGATGAGTTAAAGGATAAAAATAAACAATTTATTGATGTCCGTACTCCTGGGGAATATAGAGTAAACAATATTAAAGGATTTAAAAATCTTCCACTTCAACAAATTATGCAAAAAGCGGAGAAAGAACTCTCAAAAGATAAAGAAGTAATTGTTATTTGCCAAAGTGGAATGAGAAGTCAAAACGCAATTAAAATGTTGAAAAAATTAGGATATACTAAAATGACCAATGTAAAAGGCGGAATGAGCGCCTGGAGATCATAAGGAGGCAAAAGTATGAAACAATTAACTGCAAAAGAAGTAGAGAAACTTTTAAGAGAAGGCAAAGCATTAAATATTATTGATGTTCGAGAAGTTGATGAAGTGGAAACTGGTAAGATACCAGGAGCCATTCATATCCCACTAGGGTTTGTAGAATTCCGTATGCACGAATTAGATAAATCTAAAGAATATATCATGGTTTGCCGTTCTGGTGGAAGAAGTGGTCAAGCAAGTCAATTTCTCGAAAATCATGGATTTAAAGTAATAAATATGACTGGCGGAATGCTTGCATGGGAAGGCGAGACGAATTAAATATTTTAGTTGTTTAAATACCCGGTGGGGTAAAATGGGAGGTTTTAATTAAGATGGAATCATTAAAGACAGATTTTTTATTAGATGCAAAAGGGTTAGCTTGCCCAATGCCAATCGTAAGAACAAAAAAAGCAATGAATGACTTACAAGCTGGTCAGGTCTTAGAAGTTCAAGCAACAGATAAGGGCTCAAAAGCTGATATTCGAGCATGGGCTAATAGTGCTGGTCATCATTATCTTGGAACAATTGAAGAAGATAATGTATTAAAACATTATTTAAGAAAATCATCTAATGATGCTTCAATTGAAAGAAAACATTCCAATATAATCAGCAATGAAGAACTTGAAAAGAAGCTAGAAACGAATGAAAATATTGTAGTTCTTGATGTGAGGGAAGAAGCTGAATATGCTTTTAACCATATACCTAATGCAGTTTCGATTCCGTTAGGAGAATTAGAATTGCGTTTAAACGAGTTACATGCAGATGATGAAATCTATGTGGTATGCCGCACAGGTAACCGTAGTGATCTTGCTGCACAAAAGTTAGCTGAAAAGGGTTTTGAAAATGTGATTAATGTGGTTCCAGGGATGAGTGCTTGGACAGGAAAAGCGGATTTCTTAACCAATTAGAGAGATTAATATGGCGAAGTAGCAGTATATACTACTTCGCCAAGGGCATGTGTGTTAAATTCATAAGTTGCCAAATGGATGTTATGGGATTAGAAAAAGATGGTCTTGTTAATGGAATTGAAGTAGGAGGAGTAATAACCTTTTTAGAATTTGATAAAGATGCAGACGTAATATTAACTTTTTAAGAGAATTTATTTTTTTTTAACTAAAAATATACCATAGGGGGTAAAAGATATGACTGTTAAAGTTATGCATTCAAAAGAAGTAACTAAAAAAGTATTTAACAAAGAAGAATTATTTATTCTGGATGTTCGGAATGAAAGTGATTTTAAGGATTGGAAAATTGAAGGAGAAAACTTTGAGTATTTAAATATCCCGTATTTTGAATTACTTGATGGAGTGGAAGAAATTTTAGAAAAAATTCCTGCTGCAAAAGAAATATTAGTTGTTTGTGCGAAAGAGGGTTCTTCTGTTATGGTGGCAGAGATGCTCTCAGAACATGGTTTAACTGTTTCTTATTTGCAAGGTGGTATGAAGGCGTGGAGTGAACATTTAGAGCCTGTAAAGGTTGGTGACTTGACGGAAGGTGGAGAAATATACCAATTTGTCCGCATCGGAAAAGGGTGTCTATCCTATATGATTGTTTCTAACGAAGAAGCTGCAATTATAGATTCCACTCGTATGACAGATATTTTTCTGGACTTTGCGAATGAAATGGGAGTAAAAATCACGCATGTATTTGATACTCATCTTCATGCAGATCATATTTCAGGAGGAAGAGTCATCGCTGACAAAACAGGTGCAACATACTGGTTACCTCCAAAAGATGCGACTGAGGTAACATTTAAATACAACGCTTTAGAAAGTGGTAAAGTAATAACAATCGGAAAAACAGAAATTGATATCCATGCTTTGTCCTCTCCAGGTCACACAATTGGTTCTACATCGTTTGTTGTGGATGGGAAATTCCTACTGTCAGGGGACATCTTATTTATTGATTCGATTGGAAGACCTGATTTAGCAGGAATGGCAGAAGATTGGGTAGGGGATTTACGTGAAAGCCTATACTCTCGTTATAGAGAACTTTCACAAGAACTGATTGTTCTCCCAGCTCACTTTATGATTATTGATGAACTGAATGAAGATGGTAGTGTAGCAGAAAGATTAGGTACATTGTTTGAGAAAAATCATGGTTTAAATATTGATGAAGTAAATGAGTTTAGAAGACTTGTAACAGAGAATCTACCGCCCCAACCAAACGCTTATCAAGAAATTCGTGAAACAAATATGGGGAAAATCATTCCAGACTTGGATAAACAACGTGAGATGGAAATAGGACCTAACCGTTGTGCAGTCCGATAACTAATAAATAAGAGGAAAATAGGATATGGAAATCAACTAAATATTAGATGCAAATGGGTTGGTTTGCCCAATGCATTGTAAAGACAAAAAAGCAATGGGAGAGATGAGTCAGGTCAGATATTAGAAGTTCATAATACTGATAAAGGGGCTAAAAATGATTTGGCTTCCTGGGCTAAAGCAGGATGGCATGAATTATTACAATACGAAGATGAAAATGGAGTGTTAAAATTTCGGATGAAAAAAGGGTTGAACTATAAGGGGACCAATTAAGGTTCCCTTTTTCTAGAGAGGAGGGTCTAGATGGATATTTTTTTAATCATTACTATTTTCACAATTGGTTTTATCGGTTCCTTTCTTTCTGGAATGTTAGGAATAGGAGGAGCCATTATAAATTATCCAATGTTATTATATATTCCAGTTATTTTAGGGGTAGGGCATTTTACATCACATGAAGTTTCAGTAATTACAGCTATCCAAGTGTTCTTTGCCACACTTGGTGGTGTTTGGGCTTATCGTAGTGGTGGATATTTAAATAAAACATTAATTATTAATATGGGAATTAGTGTTTTAATCGGGAGTTTTATTGGGGGCGTGAGTTCCAATCACATGTCGGATAGTGGAATTAATATCGTATATGGCATTTTAGCTATTATTGCGGTTATTTTAATGTTTCTACCTAAAAAGGAGGTCAATGCTAACAGCTTAGAACAAGTCAAATTTAATAAATGGATAGCTGCTTCATTTGCCTTTATCGTAGGTGTAGGGTCAGGTATTGTAGGAGCGGGTGGAGCTTTCTTATTAGTTCCTATCATGCTTGTCCTATTAAGAATACCAACAAGAATGACCATTGCATCTTCCTTAGCTATTACACTTATTTCTTCAATAGGAACTGTCTCAGGAAAAATCTCAACAGGCTATGTACCTATATTGCCTTCCCTTATTTTGGTGGTTGCCAGTCTGATTGCTTCACCTATAGGAGCAAATGTTGGAAAAAAAGTCAACATAAAGGTCTTACAAGGAATAATGGGCATTTTAATTTTTGTGACAGCGGTGAAGACTTGGTTGGAAATACTATAAGTGATTTTTATTGAAAATAGTTTTTGATTTAATCAGTAGAAAGCCAGCTAGGTAACTCTTTCTATCTAGCTACATACATAAGTATAAAATAATGTGGGTACTCTAAAGGGGATTACTCGTAAATGAGGATAAATATGTAAAAGTACAGAAAGCCAATATCGATATAATATGGCATAATTATGCTCAATAATTCACTAAACGAAAAATGAATAGGAGAGAAAACATGGATTTCGATACGGTCACGATTAGTAGATTGATTACGGCAATGACCCTGCTTTTTCATATAATCTTCGCAACACTTGGGGTAGGAGTGCCGTTGTTTATTTCAATAGCTGAATTAGTCGGTATTAGAAAGCAGGACAAGCATTATGAATTGCTGGCCAAAAGATGGTCAAGAGGGTTTGTAATAACTGTGGCAATTGGTGTAGTGACTGGAACAGCCATTGCCTTACAGTTATCTTTAGTATGGCCAAACTTTATGCAGCTTGCTGGAAATGTAATTGCATTGCCATTATTTATGGAAGTATTTGCGTTTTTCTTTGAAGCTATTTTCTTGGGGATTTATTTATATACTTGGGATCGGTTTAAAAGTAAATATACACATTGGCTATTAACCCTGCCGGTCGTTATTGGTGCGGGGATGTCTGCTGTTTTTATCACGACGGTAAATTCATTTATGAACTCGCCTAATGGATTCACGATGGTAGATGGAGAATTTGTTGCAGTTAATCCATTAGAAGCAATGTTGAATCCATCTTCTCCAACTAGAATTTTTCACGTATTGGGAGGTTCCTATTTAACGGTAGCCGCTATTTTAGCAACCATTGCTGCAATTGCGTTATTAAGAAACAAAGGTGCGCGTGAATACCATAAAAAAGCATTAAAAATGACAGTTATTGCTATGTTTATATTCTCGGTAATTACTGCATTAGCTGGTGATGTATCAGCAAAATATTTAGCGAAACATCAGACGGAGAAACTAGCGGCAGCAGAATGGTTGTTTGAATCAGAGGAAAATGCTGATCTTCTCCTTTTTGGATGGTTGAATAAGGATAATGAAATCGTTGGAGCGATTCGCGTACCAGGATTTCTAAGCTTTTTAGCACATGGTGATTTTATGAGCGAGGTAACTGGATTGGAAGAAACGCCAGAACAGGAAAGACCTCCGTTAATCATACACTATCTATTTGATTCAATGGTATCTATTGGTTTCTTCTTATTAGGAATTTCCTTTATATATATTGTTTTAAGCAGGCTAAAGCGCTGGAATGTGCACAGTAAAATCATGCTTTGGCTACTTGCGATAAGTGGACCGCTTGCAATGTTGGCTGTAGAACTTGGATGGCTTTTTGCAGAACTAGGAAGACAGCCTTGGATAGTGAGAGGATATATGACCGTTGATGAGGCAGCAACTTCCTCTCCTTATATTTTGCATATGTTTTTTCTATTTCTAGCATTGTATATCGTGCTCGGTACATTATTTACGATTACCTTGCGAAAATTATTTAAAGACAATCCAGCAGAAGTGGAGTTAGAGAAGCATTACCCTGAATGGAAAGAGGGGATTGAAAAATGAGCTATGAAGTAATTGGGATTACGGTATTATGGCTGTTTTTATACGGTTATCTCATTGTAGCATCAATTGATTTTGGTGCAGGTTTCTTTGCATACTATGCAAAAATTACGAAACAGGATCACATCATTAATCAAATTATTTCGCGCTATTTATCACCTGTTTGGGAAGTTACGAATGTGTTTTTAGTTTTCTTTTTTGTGGGAATCGTCGGTTTTTTCCCGTCTTCGGCATATTATTATGGATCAGCATTACTTGTGCCTGCAAGTTTTGGGATTATCTTGTTAGCAATTCGAGGGTCTTTTTATGCTTTTGAAAATTATGGTTCTAAGCAAAGTAATGTTTATATGTTTCTATATGGAGCTACAGGATTATTCATTCCTGCATCGCTATCGGTCGCTTTAACGATTTCAGAAGGAGGCTACATCTCTGAACAAAACGGTCAAGTTTCTTTAAAATACTTTGAGTTATTTACTAGTCCATTAGCATGGAGTATTGTTGCGTTAGCTATTGTTTCTGTTTTATTTATTAGTGCAAGTTTTATCACTTATTATGCATCAAGAGCAAAAGATATTTCTGCACTTCAGTTAGTGCGAAAATGGGCATTGTTCTGGGCAACACCAACTATCATTATGGCATTGACAACGATGATTGCCTTAAGTCAGAAAAATCGGGTTAACTACGAAAATATGTTGGATTTATGGTGGGTATTTGGCTTATCAATGGGATTTTTCTTAATTGGCATTAGTCTATTATATATTGGCAGAAATTATGGTATAGCCTTTATTGCTATTATGCTGCAATTCTTTTTTGCCTTTTTCGGATACGGAATGGCTAAGTATCCCTATGTGCTCTATCCATACATCAATATAGAAGATAGTGTTACAAATCCGTCTATGGCAATGGCGCTTATAGTTGCCTTTATCGGAGGACTTTTATTATTAATTCCTTCCCTAATCTTATTGATGCGCCTCTTTTTATTTGATGCAGATTATGCCAAAGGAAAAAAATGAAGCATGCGCTAAATTATAGATTAGAGGGCGGAATTGTTCATGGGAAATGTAAAGAAAACGGTTTGGATGCATAAGAAGAAGGTTTATTTTTTGTTTGGGCTAACATTAATGCTTGGCTTCGCAATTGTTGCACAGGCTTATGCAATAACAAGCATTGTCGATGGAGTTTTTTTGAAAGAGCAAACGTTTTTTAGTGTTATACCGTGGCTGATAGCATTACTCTTCCTTTTACTTGTAAGATCCAGTACGGATTATCTAAGTAAACGGATTGGTGTTTCGATTGCGAGTGAGGTCAAGGGAGATACGCGTAGCAAGTTATTAAAAAAGTATGTTTCTAATTCTGTTCAACTAGCTGAAAAAGGTCAGACTGGGAAAAAAGTAAGTATGCTACTTGATGGGGTAGACGAGATGGATAGTTTTTATAGTCAGTTTATTCCACAGGTTATGCAGAGTACATTTGTGCCGATTTTAATGCTTATTGTTATTTCTACACAGCATATGAATTCAGGCATTATTTTAGTAGTATCTGCTCCATTTATTCCAATTTATATGATAGTGATTGGGATTAAAACACAAAAAAAATCAGAGGAGAAGTTGGAGAAATTAGCTTCTTTTTCTGGTAAGTTTTTAGAAACCCTACAAGGGCTAGTAACATTAAAGCTATTTGCACAAACAAATCGGCAAAAAGAAGAATTAGAAAAAAGCAGTTTAAGCTTTCGCGATACGACGCTAGATATATTGAAGATTGCCTTTACGCAATCTTTTGCCCTTGAGCTGATATCAATGTTAAGTATTGGAATTGTAGCACTAGAACTGGCTATTCAATTAATTATATATGAAAGTATTTCATTTTTTACTGCATTTCTGATTTTAATACTGGTTCCGGAATTTTATAGTTCATTGAAAGAACTTGGAGTAACGTTTCATAATGGTAGAAGCAGCATGGGAGCAGCGAAAAAAGTATTAGAAGTGTTTGAAGAAGAAGATGAACCTACTTTATGGGGAAAACAAACATTTCCAGAGTGGGAAGTGCCACCAACCATTCAGCTTGATCAAGTGAATTTTACGTATTCAAATACAAATTTTCGATTGCATACTGTGACAGCGACTTTCTTACCAAAGCAACAAATTGCTATTGTAGGCGCTAGTGGTGCAGGAAAGACAACTTTACTTCATTTAATATCAGGTATGCTTACGCCTGACAAGGGCTCGATTTACATTAATCAAGAAGAGCTCACCAAATATACAGAATCTGCTTGGCTGGAACAAATTTCTTATATATCACAAAACCCTTCTATTTTTTCTGGAACGATTGGTGAAAATATTGCGATGGGGACTACAGAAGAGGTTGGTTTGGAAACAGTTAAGGCGGCAGCACAATTAGCGGGACTTGCATTACTGATTGAAACATTAGAACAAGGTTTTGATACTAGAATTGGCGAAGCAGGAAGAGGTCTTTCTAGCGGAGAAAAGCAAAGAGTATCTATTGCACGGGCTTTTTTAAAAAAACCACATATTGTATTGTTAGATGAACCAACACGCGGGCTTGATTTAGCTACGGAAAAAATTCTACAGCAATCGATTCAGAAATTAAATGAAACAGCTACGGTGATTACTGTTGCACATCGGTTGCATACGATCAAAAATGCTGACCAAATTCTTTTTTTAGAAAATGGAAAGCTACAAGCTATTGGCACCCATGAAACATTATTAGAAAATTCACCTGCCTATAAGGAGCTAGTAATGATTCAAAAAGGGAGGATTCAAGAGTGAGAGCACTGCAGAAAATAATGAAATTGATGTTAATAGAAAAAAAAGATATTGCCATTGCTGTCATATGCGGTTTTATTGCTGGAATTAGCAGTGTCGGTTTATTTGCTGCAAGCGGCTATTTAATATCTAAGTCTGCATTAATTCCTCCCTTTTACACTCTCATTATATTGACTTCAACAGTGAAGTTACTTGGTCTTATTAAAGCAGGAGCAAAGTATGGAGAGCGACTTTATTCCCACCGGGCTACATTTACCATTTTAAGTAATGTGCGAATAGCTTTCTATGAAAAATTAACGCCACTTGTGCCACGAATTTTTCATAAGTATAGAAGTGGGGATTTATTGGCTCGTGTTGTTGGAGATGTAGAAAGTCTGCAAAATTTCTTTTTAAGGGTATTTTATCCTCCAATAGTTCTATTACTTGTTTTTGTCAGTACTATTTTATTTGTTCGCTTTTATTCCATTGCCATTGCTTTGATTCTCTTACTGGGATTTTTCTTGACCACTATTATCATTCCAGCATTATTTTCCTTAAAGCAAGTTAAGATTAAGGGGAATGTTAGGGACGAGCGTGGTAATCTATCCACACATATTACAGAGTTAATGTATGGATTTCGTGAATTGAAGCTATTTCATCAATTACCAGCAAAGCAAAAAATGCTTTTACGCCAATCCGAATCCTATATTGTCCATCAAAAAGAAGAAAATTTAAATAAAGTATCAAGTCAATCATTTAATGGTTTTATAACGTTTATTACAAGTTGGCTCGTCATAGGAGTTGGGGCATACTTTGTTGCAAACGGAATGCTAGAAGGGATATTCTTGGCAATGCTCGTCATGATTTCTCTAACTGTCTTTGAACCTGCTGCCCCAATGGCTGTCTTCCCTGTTTATATGCAAGAAAGCCGTGACGCATCTACCCGTTTATATGAAGTAGTAGAAGATTTGCGTTTCATAGGAGATAAGAGGGAGACTTCTATTAATGAATTACCTAGCCATGCACCATCATTAGTGTTTTTAGATATTCAATTTACTTACAGGGGAGATTGGCGCAAAACGATTCCAAACCTGTCATTCACGATGCCAGCTGGAACAAAGACGGCGATTGTTGGTGCTAGTGGCTCTGGAAAATCAACGATACTCCAGCTCATCTTAAAGCTACAACACATAGATGCTGGAAAGATTTTTTGGGGAGAGTATGACACATCAACAGTAGCCGACAAGGCAATCTGGAAACAAGCAAGAGTGGTTTTACAGGAAAATTATTATTTTTACGGCACTATTCGTGAAAATCTCCAATTAGCTGAATCACAGCTTAGTGACACGCAAATGAAGGCGGCATTAAAAAAGGCACAGCTAGAACATTTCTCGCTAGAGCATCACGTGTTAGAAAAGGGAGAAAATCTGTCAGGAGGAGAAAAGCAACGTTTGGCGATTGCTAGAGCCTTTTTAAAAAAGGGACATTTATGGGTACTAGATGAGCCAACCTCCTCGCTTGATGCACAGACAGAACAAAAGGTTTATGAGGAAATTTTTGCGTGCGCTGAACAGGATACACTCATTTTAGTTAGCCATCGTTTACATGGATTAGAGCATATGGATCAAATTATTGTAATGGATCAAGGAGAAATTATCGAGAGCGGTTCTTACAGGGAATTAATGAATAAACAAGATTATTTTTATAAAATGAAGGTTTTGGAAGAAAGTTTGCTTTAAAAGGAAGTAATTTCATAAAGTTAGTTGAGTTAGCTTAAAGTTAACTGAATATAGATTGTTTGATAAAGGCTGGTACATATGTATTCCAGCCTCTTTCATTTACATAATTATAATTTAATTCAGCAAGTATGGAGGGAAAGCTAAAGAATAAGCATGATATCAAAATGTCGCCCCAGTCTTTCCTTTTTCGGAATTTAATTGACATAAAGCAAACGTTTTTAATAATTATACATAAGCTCTATTTGGTGAATTTGTAATGAAAAAATGGAATAGATTTTCTTTATCAATGTCTATTTAGCATTAATAAGGAAATCTCCTTTAAGGATAGAATACATGTATAAATCATCAAATTTCCCGCAAGTATATTCATAATGTCTTAATAATCCTTCTCTTAGAAAGCCATGTTTTTCGACTAATCTTTGCGAAGAGGTATTTAATGGTTCGATTAATGCTTCGATTCTTTCTAAGTTCAAATGCTCGAATCCATAGGCAAGCACAGCTTCTAAAGCCTCGCTAGCGATGCCTTGCCCCCAATAATTTCTGCTTAGTTCATATCCTATTTCTGCTTTATAATGTTTCTGCTGCATATTCAAAAATCCACAGCTGCCAATCACAGTATCTTCGTCTTTTAATGTAATGCACCATCTGATTCCAGTGCCGTTTTCCCAGATTGATTTGTACCAATTAATTTCTTCCATCACTTCTTCAGAAGACTTATATGGTTCTAGCCCCATATGTTGAACAACATCTTGATCAGATAGGTAGGTAAACATATCCTTAGCATCATTAGCGCTTACGTTTCGTAAAGCTAAACGCTCTGTTTCAATAAGTGGAAATACGCGCTCCATTGACAATTCTCCTTCTTTGTAAATAAAATAGCTTTAGTACATATTCAATATACAAATAGATAATTCCTGCTAAATCTAATCTATGGCTTATATGGTAGAAGAAAGATATAAAGGGAACGAATAATTAGAAGATACTATATCATTAGGAGGAAGGGAACCAATGGAGTTTGAAACAGTGATGCAAGAGTTAGAAGCACTTGGGAAGGAAAGGACGAAGAAGCTTTATATGGGCAATGGTGCAAACGAGCCAGTATTTGGCGTAGCTACTGGTGCGATGAAGCCAATTGCTCGGAAAATTAAGAAGAATCAACCGTTAGCAGAAGAGCTATACGCAACGGGCAACTATGATGCGATGTATTTTGCTGGTGTCATTTGTGATCCAGATATCATGACAGAGGAAGATTTTGAACGCTGGATAGATGCGGCCTATTTCTTTATGCTGTCAGATTATGTGGTGGCCGTGTCTTTAGCAGAAACGGATTTTGCGCAAGCGGTTGCCGATAAATGGATTCAAAGCGGAGAAGAACTGCGAATGTCTGCAGGCTGGAGCTGTTATTGCTGGCTGTTAGGAAATAGACAGGACTTTGAATTTAGTGAAAGCAAGCTTGCAAGTATGCTTGATCATGTGAAAAATACGATTCATCAATCTCCAGATGCGGTGAAATCAGCTATGAATAACTTTATCTACACCGTTGCCATATCCTATGTGCCCCTTCATGAAAAAGCAGTAGAAACGGCTAAAGAGGTTGGTCTAGTTGAAATCAAGAAAGGCAAGAAAAAAAGCACGATGTCAAATGTGTCAGAAAGAATTCAAAAGGATTTAGATAGAGGCATACTTGGCTTTAAGCGTAAATATGTGAGATGTTGAATGTTTGTTTTATTAGCATAATTTTTAAAGCCAAAATCCTTTAATGGACTTTGGCTTTTTTAGTCAGACGATTCACTTAAACCTTTCCTAAACCAGAAAGCAAATGTTTTTACAAGGTATAAAATACATAGGTCGATCGTGACAGCAAACCACCAATGCCAGTTTATATCATGAACAAGCTCAGTGTGTCTCTCCACTAAAAACATATAAAGATGCATACCGTTGCAAAAAATGAGGTAATGAATCCATTTTCTCATCCAATTCTGCTTTTCTGGATAAAAAAGCATGAAAAAAACAGCGAAAGTTGGCAAAACCACATAATAGATGGAAAAACTCATTTTGGTTGCCTCTTCAAATTCTCGATAAGGAAAACTTACTAACCCTATATTTACTTGGATATATTGAAATATCCAGGCTGTTGCATGGGCAAACAAAAAAATAATTTGGAAATACCTTTTTTTCTCTTTCGGAATAAATTTAATGAGCAAAAATAAACAAGTAATCCATGAGAAAATTAAAATAACTAGTTCTTTATTCATTTGTTTCTGTTCCTTTTAAACCTTTTTTAAACCAATGATAATAAGTATGATTAAGAAATAAGGTAACCATAACTGTTATTAGCGTATAAGATCCATGCCAGCTTATATAGTTTACGAGCTCGGTATGTCGTTCAATGATGACTTCCAGGCAGGTGAAAAAGCCAGCAAAGAGAAAATAATAAAAAAAGGTCCCTGTTTTTTTTATTTTTTTCGGATAATATAAATTAAACATTATTGCTGTTAAGGGAAAAAGGAAAAATTCAAAGGTGAAGCTTGATCGATTAAATTCGTTTGCGAAGGAGAAAAGCTGAATAGGATAATCAATCATGTTCCATTCCACTGCAAGTAATCCAGCTGGCCAAGTGATGATCTGCAGAGATAAAAATATCATCCAAGCTTCTCTAGCTTTATTTTTGGGAACAAGAAAGAAAAGGGCAAGGATGCTTATTGCAAGGATTCCTATTAAAATCCACCTTTCCATATTCATCCAATCTTCACCTACTCCATTAGATAATTATTAATCATAGTATTACCTAAAGGAAAAAAATATATGTAAAATAGCTAACGATAATTTAACCAATGTTTAACGTTATACCGAACTTTCTACTTTCTGTATATAACGATAATACTTAATGACGATTACTAGTAAAACCGGATTAAGTAAAGCCGAGTACCACCATTTCCACCAGCCATAATGGAAGTAGCCCCAAGGCTCTGGTGAAAGAGTAAGGAATTCATATAGTAGGAATGCAATATTCCATAGTAGGATTGCGGTTATTTTATGTAAAATAGATTTTTTGAATGGAAAATAATTGAGAAAAATTATATTGACAGGAGGTACTAGAAAGATAGCATATAATAAAACATGCCATTCTATTTCTATCGTAAAATACCAATATGCATGCAGCTTAAAATCGATAATTATATCAAATAATAATTGAAAAGCGATGGAAAAAATATAAATATGTAGTATCTGATTCTTGTTTAAATGCTTATTCAACCGAAAGGCAAAGAAGTTAAAAAGAAGTACGGAAATTAATAATCCAATCACATTGATCATTTCTCCTAACATTGTATAATTTTTCCTTCATTTTACCAGTAAACACCAATAATATAAATAGTAATTATTTACATTTCATTTTTGTTTTATAAATACAGAAAATGTTTTAGAACTGTGTTTATGTATGTAATGATTTTGCTTAGGAAGAACATTTTTTTGAAAATATCATCATCCCATAATAGATGGCGACATTAAATTATATTCCTCCTATTCATTAGGTTTTGTATTTCTCACTAGGAAAAATCATCAAGATTATTTGCGAAGTAACCCCAAAAAGATGGGAAACATCAGAGTAACTCCTTTCTGGTAATATAATTTCTTTGCAGAAAAAGATATGTTTTTAGAGAAAAATCTAATTTGGTTCCTTGTATATTATGTATATTCAAAGGGAATTAGGAATAAAAAATGTATTTTCCTATATCCAAAATTACACATAGTGCATAAGATAAAGAGGATGGACAACCAATATTTTTGCCAGCTAGGAACACAAAAGCTCTACTCATTTCATCCTGAGTAGGGCGATTTTTGTATGCTAAAGGCAATAGACGTAGATTATCAATTTGTTGCATGCATTATTTGTTTATATCATAGTTTGGAACAGGGAGGATTTTACCCCAATCTACTCCTAAAGTCTCTAGTGCTTTAGATGAGCTTCCGTTAGCCCTATTAAAAGAGCGAATTGCCAAAACCAACCGTGATACACTTCGTTTAAGAACTGCCTGCTCTTATGATGAGGTGCTTGCTCGTCAAAACAAGGAAACAGGTATGGAGGCATTTGATCCAATAGCAGGAGAAGCTGATTATTTATTCACAGTAAAGAAAGAAGAGGATGTGTCAGCTATTATGGAAGCAATTAGTAAGCTCACATAACTTTTTAAGAATTCGTAAACAATAGAAGATGTATATGCCGTACATATATGGAATATGGTAGTAGAGGATGGATAACGAACAAAATAGTTTGTATTCCGATTCTTTTTTCACGAAATAATTAAAGTGTATGGATAAGGGATAAAAGCAATGTTTTCCTACTTGTAGGAGGACATTGCTTTTTTATGGTGAGGGAGATTCATTTGTAGCTTTTCAAAGATTCTTGCTAATTAACCAGCATTTTCCTTAAACAAATAGTAGCATAATAGCTTTTCCGTATTTGCTTTTAATACCGCATTAGTATAACGACGGACTTCATGATAGTTGGCCACATAATAATGATATTCGGTAAAGCTTTTATCTGTATTTCCCTTTACCAGTTTCATGTTATTTTTATACAATTTCTCCTTGAATCCTTTTAAATCGGCTTGGACTTTTAACATTGTATTTTCTATAAGGTTTATATAGACTTGGTTTAACTTAAAGGGAGTTGTTTTTGCTTGCTGGTAATCTCTTTCTAAAACAGCTAGTAAGAGAGGTAAATAAATGAGATGCTCCAGTATTTTTATTTCTTCCTTTGATAGTCTATTCATGATGTCTTCCTCTAAATTATCGACGTTCCACATCGATTAGCATATGAAACGGAATGTAGTGAATGGTATTGTTTTCATCCTCGATTCGAAGCTCTTTTTTTATGTAGTCAATAAAAACTGTTCTTCCAATCAGTATTTCGATAAAACCCTGTTTGAATAAGGAGAATTTTAGGGATAAATGGTACTCCATTCCTTCGTGAATCAGTAAATCGATGTCATTTAGCTTTTCTTGATCTAATTCTGGTTTTTTCACCTTTTTCTCATTTAATAGTTCTTCTTTCACAGCAGCAACATGTTCTGGCAGCATCATCGCCACCCATTTTTTTGTTCCACGGTCTTTAATCATGAAAAACACACTCCTTCTATACTCCATATAATAACAGAACATTTGTTCTTTTTAAAGGTTTTTCAGAACGTTTGTTCGTTTATAATATATGCCAAATAAATAAATTTATGTAAGAAAAAAGCATGAAACCAATAAGAAGTATATTTCGTGTAAGGAGAAGGAGACGGAAAAAAGGGCGGGCAGCTTCATAGTATCCTAACGCCGCCTTTTGGAAATGGTGGGATGGCTTTAACGATGGAATTAATTTTTGAAAAAGAACAAAAAGAAGGGGAGAGCTTACTCTCACCCTTGGATTGAAGTAGAAGATAGAGAGCCCTTATTTAAGCGGTCTTTCTAGTGTTAATAGCTCGTCTTCAAGAGCGCTAGTTCTTTCTTCGACTATTTTTCTTGCGTCTTTAACCCCAGCATTATAAAAATGGGGAGCAAGGGATTCCTTCACGAAGTCTAACACTCTCTCAGCAGCGAATTCGGAGATGTCTTCCTCTCTTTCTTCAGAAAAGAAGAATTGAATATCGGCAATCATATCATCTTGTTGTTTTTTTGTCAGTTTATAAAACAATCGTATCCCATCCTTTTTTGTTATGTCAAATAGTATTGGAGCATCTAATCTAAGACTTTTGCAAAGCATATAGCTTCTGGCATATGCTCATATTTCCCATAATTCGCTATTTTGCTATAGCCATTTTTCTGATAGAATGCAACAGCATTTCTGTTTTTTAATCTTGTTTCCAACCAGATTTTTTTGTAGCCGGCTTTTTTGGCTAATGCTTCTAAATGCAGAAGGATCGTTTTTCCAATTTGTTGACCAAGGTATTTCGCATATATCCTTTTTATTTCGGCAATGTCAGGAGTAAGTGGGCGAAAGGAACCGCAACCAACAGGCATTCCTTTTTCATACGCAATAACGAATTTCGCGTTTGGTTTTGTCAAATCTTCTAATTGAATAGAATTTTGCCCACTGCTTCCTGTTAGAGATTCAAGGGTTGAGGATAATTCCTCCATGAGCATTTTTGCATCCTCTGAAAAGGGGCTGACTTCCATGATTTTCATTTTATCCCTCCAAGCAAATCAGCTTTGATTTCTTGCCCATTCTTCGCGTAACAGCCCATAGATAACATGGTCTACATAATGATCATAAAGCCATTCGGCTTGTCTAATCGTACCTTCTTCTGTAAATTTTAGTCTTTCTGGCAGGGCTCTGCTTTTCTTGTTCCCGGTTGCTGCGGCAATTTCGATGCGATTAAGATCTAATTCTGTAAAGCCATATGTAATGAATGCTTCGCATGCTTTTGTCATAATTCCCTTTCCTTGATATTCTTCTCCTAACCAATAGCCGATTTTCCCAATTCTGCTTGTACGGTTAATCTCATTGTAGCCTATCGTTCCAGCAATTTTTCCCTTATAAGAAATAGCTACTGATTTTGGATAGCCACCTGTTTCCACCATTCCTTGCAATCTTCCACGAATATTTTCTTTCGTATCTTCTACTGTGTTCGTATAATCGAGCCAGCCAAGCCACTCTTTTAAATAGGCTTTATTTTTAATCGTTAATTGAAAAAATTCTTCCGCATCGTCTAAACGAAACACTCTTAATGCTAAATCTTTATCGATTGTATGCTGAAACATCGTATCCCTCCAGTTAAATGATGTATGTTTCCCTTATTGTAAGGGAAAGGAGTAGGAAGTTCATTACTTTTTTATCAGTAGCACACAATAGTTGTAATTCGAGACATCTCCTGTTTTAATTAGAGAAGTAGTACCTAGTTTGATTTTTTGCTTTTGATTAAGGGGGATATACAATAGTGGAGATAGGAATAAGTACATTTGTGGAAACGACACCAGACCCTCATTCAGGGAAGGTCGTTAGTCATGCAGAGAGAATTCGCCAAGTAGTAGAGGAAATAATTTTAGCAGATAAAGTAGGGTTAGATGTCTTTGGAGTAGGAGAGCATCATCGAAAAGATTACGCAGCATCAGCACCTGCGCTGATTTTAGCAGCGGCAGCTACACAAACAAGCCGCATCCGCCTAACAAGTGCAGTTAGCGTTCTTTCCTCTGATGATCCAGTTCGAGTATTTCAAGATTTTGCAACATTGGACGGACTATCAAATGGACGTGCCGAAATTATGGCAGGTCGCGGCTCCTTTATTGAATCCTTTCCGCTCTTTGGCTATGATTTAAATGATTATAATGAACTATTTGATGAAAAATTAGATTTGCTTTTAAAGTTGCAGGCATCTGAAAAAGTGACATGGAGTGGAAAGCATCGTCCAAGTATTAATAATCTTGGGGTTTATCCTCGGCCAGTACAGAATCCATTGCCGATTTGGATTGGAAGTGGTGGGAACAGTGAGTCCGTTGTCCGTGCCGGTATCCTTGGTTTACCATTAGTGTTAGCGATTATTGGAGGGAATCCAGCACAGTTTGCTCCACTTGTTGACCTTTATTACCGTGCAGGAGAGCATGCCGGCCACGATCCGAAGAAATTAACGGTTGCTTCTCATTCCCATGGATTTGTTGGAGAGACAACAGAAAGTGCTGCAGATGCGTTCTTCCCATCCACACAATATGCCATGAATGTTCTTGGAAAAGAAAGAGGATGGGGAGCCTATACAAGAGAGACTTTTGATGCAGCGCGGAGTGAAAACGGTGCATTGTATGTAGGAGATCCGCGCACGGTCGCAGACAAGATTATTGCTCTTCGCAAAAATGTAGGCATTACTCGGTTTATGCTCCACGTTCCCGTTGGCAGCATGCCCCATGATCAAGTGCTTAGAGCAATTGAATTGCTTGGAACAGAAGTAGCTCCACTTGTCCGTAAAGAAGTTGCTGAATGGGAAGCCAGATAAAGATTAGGGAATGCTTCTTAGTGAGCATTCCCTATATTTTTATCTGATACAATAAATTTTTGAAACCAGTAATTAAGAAAAGACAGGCCATATGAAATAAAGAATAAATGAATAGAGGTGAATTTCTTTAATTTATAAAAGCCTACTTTTTGAAAAAATGCATTTAATGGAAAAGCAAAAATAAGATCCATGATGAAGTTTATTAGTGTGTATAGTAGAAACTTCTTATGTGTTAAATGAAATATCCAAATATTAATCGCTACAAAAGGGCCGAATATAAATCCCAATGCATCTGCGACTAAAGAATTTAATCCGCCTTTTACTTTCCACCATTTAAAGATAAGCGATAAAAGCGTCTCGATTAAAAGAATAGACGCAGAGAAAAAAGTAACAGGAAGAAACTTTTTGATAATCGATTTCGGAAGAAACAATAAGCTTCCCCAACTAATCAGAACCATGCATATTCGTAAAAAGACAATCGACATAGGCTGTCATCTCCATTTTAAAAGTTTTTCATTAAAAATGAAATCGCTTTTATTTTCCGTAAATTTTTTGAGATTATCCTAAAAATGTATTCGAAGCGGAATGAGTATAGAAATTGTTTATGTAGTTGAGTTTTCTGCGAAGAGGGGAAGAAGGAAAAAATCCATCATTAATTAATGATGGACTGGCAGTAAGGACAGGTGATATCTGTAAGCTGCTTGAATTCAATTCGCTTAAAGTCTGACTTTTTAAAGGTAGAATACGATTTGTATTTCGATCCACACATACAGTAATTCTTGTCCTTTACAACATGTCTAATACACGGCTTTTCAGTTACAACGGTTGGATAAAACATAACATTCCTCTTTTCTAATTTTATAAGGCAAATTAGACAGGAAGATTTTTCAACAAGATATATGTATAATCTTGGCAACCCGGCTACCATAGCAATTGCGTTAGGCCCGTGGCTTTGCGTCTTTTACTTTCGTAAAATTTGCCCAAATTTAATTTTACCACTTTATTCGGTTAATTCAAGGTATAAAGTCGTATTTTTTTATTACTTTATAAAAAAATATGAGTTGATAGTCCTGATTTCCATTCGGAATAGTGAAGTCAATAGGTATAAGGGCTGTTTTAATCGGTGTATAGAATAAAATGTTTCATCATTTTAAGTCAAACTGTAGAAGAAAGAAAAGGTGGAGTCGCTAAAGGAGTATTCGTTATGATGTCAAGAAGCAACAGAATAATCATTCCGTCGCCGGACGGGATTTCTTCTCCAGTTTGGTTACTAGCTTATAATATTTTATTAAAATAAATAGTAAAATGGGATTGATGCAAAAGGAGTAGGAGATTTTCCACCAACCATAATGAAAATATCCCCATGGTGATGGTAATAAAGTGAACCATTCATATCCTACAATGATAAGATTCCACATGAAAATAAATAAAATTTTATATAGAACCTTTTTCTTCATCGGATAAAGATTTAGGAAAATAATATTTACAGGTGGCACCAATAATAAAATGTGAATGATTGATTCCCAATCCACCTCTGATTTACTGAAGTACCAGTAGGCGTGGTATCCCACATCTATATATAAATCAAATAGCTGTTGAAAGGCGATAGTGAACATCCATATATGTAAAATTTGATTGAGCGTTAATTTTTTATTCGTTATATAGGCAATAAAGTTAAAAATAAAGACAGAGAGTAATAATCCAATCATAATAATCTCCTTAAGTAATCAGATAATTATACTATTTACTGATTAAGAGGAGAATATCCAATGTCCAATTTTTACATACCCTCTATTTCTTCCTCCAATATATCTCGCAGCATTTTCTCTCGATATTGCAAAAAGTATTTGGTGATTTGATAATGCTCTGTATTTTCGTATTCGACTTCCTCCATTTGGTCGCCATCAAAGCTAAGAATTGTCGCATTCGGATAACCTAATAAAATCGGAGAATGAGTCGCAATAATAAATTGGCATTCTTCGGTCTCTGCTAAATCATGGAGGATGCGGAGAAAGCTTAATTGCCGTTGTGGTGATAGCGCAGCTTCCGGCTCATCTAATAAATAAATCGCTTCTCCTTTAAAACGGTGAAGAAAGAGAGATAGGAAGGATTCGCCATGGGACTGCTGTAATAATGATTTTCCGCCATAACTCGCATACTTATTCGCACTTTCCAGTTGATCAATATGTGTAGCAAATTCATAAAAGGATTCCGCCCGCAGAAAAAATCCATTTGTAAGCTTAATAGGAGACCAGGATAGCTGTAGATATTCTCCCAAATCGGATTGGGAAGAATGAACATCATAGCTGTTATTTCTGCCACCGCCTGCTGTATTAAACTGGCATTGATAGGCAATAGCCTCAAGCAAGGTAGACTTTCCAGAGCCATTTTCCCCAACAAAAAACGTCACCTTCTTTTTAAAGTCAAGGGAGCTAAAATGGCGGAGTGCAGGGATTGTAAAGGGATAAGTATTTTTGGAAGGAATGTTTTCCTCTTTTAATCGAATTCGTTTTAACATCAATCCACCTCATTTTCTTATTTTTTATGTCCGCCAAGTAAATTAGCGCGCTTTAGGGCTGTACCCCCAGAGGTGTGGGAAACAGCACGCAAGATGGCGGTTGATCCATAGCGATTTCGAATCGTATCGACAACATAGCCAAGCTTCCTTTTTTTCCACCCGCCTGTGTCAAATAAATCTAATTGCATTTCATAATCATTCTCTAATTTTGTAATAGAAACAGAAATTTGTCTAACCGTTTGTCCACGGTAGTTTTCATGAAATAATTCAAGGCAGACCTGATAAATAATCATCGTTACATTTGTTGGGTTTTCGATTGTTCGAGATCGTTGAAAACCACCGCCAAATTCATCTTTGCTGTAAGAAATTCCTAAAGTGATGGTTCTTCCTGCCTGATGATTGCTTCTGGCTCTTTTTGCTACATCCTCACACATTTCAAGGAGAACGGATTTTATTTCGTGGATTTCTTTATAATCTCGCAGCAATATCTGGCTTTTCCCGTAGCTAATTTGTCCTTGCATAATGGGTGCACCAATTTCCGATAAATCAATTCCCCAGGCATGGTGGTAAAGCTGATTCCCCATAATCCCAAATTTCTTCTCAAGTAAGGTTAAATCATAGCGTGCTAACTGGCCAACAGAGAATATCCCCATATTGTTTAACGTTTTTTCTGTTCGTTTTCCAATTCCCCACATATCGCGCAGCGGGGAAATAGGCCATAATTTATGGGGAATGTCCTCATAAGACCATGTGCTTATACCACCATCTACTTTTTTTGCTTCTAAATCAAGGCAAAGCTTTGCCATGAGCATATTGGGTCCGATGCCAATTGTCGAAGGCAGCCCAAACTCGCGCATAATATCGCCTTTCATTTTCTGAGCTATTTCCATTGGTGTGCCAAAGGTTTTTTCCATTCCACTTACATCAAGAAAGCTTTCATCGACAGAATAGGTATGGACAGCAGAGGGGGGCACATATCGGAAAAATAATTTCGTTATCTCGGTCGATACTCGAATGAATAGTCCCATTTTCGGATTTCGCACGATAATTCTTGGATCATCTGGTAGTTCAAAAAGTCTTGAGCCTGTTTTTATGCGAAAGTCTTTCTTCATGGCAGGAGATGCCGCTAAGACGACACTGCCCTTTTGGTCGGTATTGCCAACAACCACAAGATGGCAGGTGTGAGGATCTAATCCTTCTGTGACAGCAATAATGCTCGCATAAAAGCTTTTCATATCTACACAAAGAATGGATCTATTTGGAAATTGCGTATAATCAAACACGGTAATGCTCCTTTTATTAATCGTTTTGTATGTTTACCAAGCTGTGAAAAGGAATGGAGTGCGTATGATTATTCGTATCGAGAATACGAAGCTCTCGGTTTAGATGGTCTATAGAAGTTGTTTTTCCAGATAAACACCTGATAGCTCCATCATGAAAAATCTCAAAGTGAAGCAAAAGATTATATTCGATTCCTTCAAGTAACAGTAACTCCATTTCGCGTATTTTATCTTCTTCTAAAATAGGCATTTTTATTTTTTGTGATTCCACTAAAATCTCTTTTATACTTTGAACATGTTCAGGCAGCATCATCGCTGACCATTTAATTGTGCCTCGATCGCGCAGCATCTAAATCATCTCCTTACTTTTTTATCATAACAGAACAAGCGTTCGTAATCAAGAAGGGCTGGAAAGAAATCTATTATGTAAAAATAGGAAAAGGCATGTAAAAGGGAATAATCTTGAAAATTTTACGTATCCAAAAGAATAAAAAATTATATACAGTATGTAAAACAAGAATTGACAACGAGAAATTACCGTGCTAATATTTTGTTAATTCGAAAAAGTACATAAAAAACTCTTATGTAGAGAGGTGGAGGGACTGGCCCGTTGATACCTCAGCAACCATTCTTTTTTAAGAAAAGGTGCTAATTCCAGCAAAGCTATGATGCTTTGAAAGATAAGAGGGGGATAAAGATACACGACGAAACCTCTCTTTTTTATAAAGGGAGGTTTTTTTCATTATGAACAGTTAAGAAAGGAACTGTAGTCAATTGGCGTCTCGTTACGCTTTAGTAAGGAACGAAAAAACTAAATAACGCAAATAGGTGCTTATGAATTCCCATTCATGGCTTAAAAGGGAAGACCGGTTAGAATCCGGCGCGGTCCCGCCACTGTAAGGAGGAGCAAATTCTCATATCCACTGTCTCAACTAGATGGGAAGGAGAGAAGGAGTGATGATCCTAAGTCAGGAGACCTGCCTATTTGTAAGCAAGCTACTCTACGTGGATATAGAGGAGGGAGAATATGTGTTGGGATAAAGATTGTCTCAACTCTAGTTAGTGCTGAACTTAAATGAGAAATCTCATAAGAGTCTGACTCCACTGTTTATCTAGGAAGCAAGAAAGTAGAGAGCTTCTATATAGATATGTGGACGTCCAGCTCTTTTTTTTGACTAACTTTTGCTAGAGATAAAAAAATCGGAAATGGGGAAACAGTATGTACAAAAGTTCTAATTTAGGTTATCCAAGAATTGGAGAGAAACGAGAATGGAAAAGAGCATTGGAGCGTTATTGGAAGGGGGAGAGTTCGGAAGAAGAGCTGCTGGAAGAAACGAAAAAGCTGCGATTACAAAACATACAAAAGCAAAAGCTCCAAGGAATTGATTTAATTCCTGTCGGTGATTTTAGTCTCTACGATCATGTATTAGATACGGCTGCGATGTTTGGGCAAGTGCCAGCTAGATTTGCTTATAATGGTGGGAAGGTTCCATTGCAAACTTATTTTCAGATTGCTAGAGGAAATAAGGATGCAGTAGCATCAGCCATGAAAAAATGGTTCAATACAAACTATCACTATATGGTGCCAGAACTGGGAGAAAGAAAGCCACTATTAACAGAGAATCGCCCACTGGCATTTTTCCGGGAAGCAAAGGAAGCATTAGGAATCGAGGGAAAACCGGTATTGTTAGGACCACTGACCTTTATAAAATTAGCAAAAGGCTATGAAGAAGATAAGCTAGAAGAAACAGTGGAATCTTATCTCCCTTTATATGCACAAATTTTAACAGAGTTAGAAAGAGAGGGAGTGGAATGGCTTCAAATAGATGAACCATATTTAGTTACAGATGTCACACCAAGAGAATGGAACATTACACAGCAAATCTATCAAACATTGCAAAAGGCGGCGCCAAAATTAAAAGTGATTCTTCAAACCTATTTTGACGCTGTGACAGATTATAAAACGATTATTTCGTTACCTGTCGCAGGAATTGGTTTAGATTTTGTGCACGATGACGGAGAGAATTTAGCATCTATTCAGCAATATGGATTTCCAAAAGAGAAAGTCCTTGCTGCAGGTATTATTGATGGCAGAAATGTGTGGAGAGCTAATTTGGAAGAAAAGGGAGAGCTGCTTGCAGAAATACAGAAGGCTATCGGAAGTGACAAGATAATCATCCAGCCGTCATCAAGCTTGCTTCATGTACCAGTAACGGTGAAGGAAGAGCAAATAGATTTGATTTTAAAAGAGGCACTTTCCTTTGCAGATGAAAAATTACAAGAAATAAATACGTTAACAGATGGAGCCAGAAAAGGAAAAGCAGTCATTCAAGCTCAAATCGATAAAAGTAAAGAAGTAATTACTAGATTGAACTCGTCCAGTGCAAGAAATAATCAAGTTCTTCAAGAAGAATTAAAAAGGGCTGCTGGCAAACCAGAAAGAAGCGATAATGCAAAAATAAGACAGCAAGCACAACAAGAAGCTTTCAAACTTCCAATTCTTCCGACAACGACAATCGGAAGTTTTCCACAGACGAAGGAAGTGCGGAAGGAGCGGTTAAAATGGCGAAAAGGAGAAATAACCAATGAAGCGTATGAGACTTTTATTCAAGCAGAAATTAAAAAATGGATAGAGATACAAGAGGATTTAGAGTTAGATGTATTTGTTCATGGAGAATTTGAACGGACAGATATGGTGGAGTATTTTGGGGAGAAGCTGGCTGGCTATCAGTTTACTAGGTTTGCTTGGGTCCAATCCTATGGTTCTCGTTGTGTGAAGCCACCCATTATTTATGGTGATGTCGCATATGTGAATCCGATGACGGTGAAAGAAACGGTCTATGCGCAAAGTCTGACGACTAAACCTGTAAAAGGAATGCTAACAGGGCCAATCACCATTTTGAACTGGTCATTTGTAAGAGATGATATTTCAAGAGCAGAAGTAGCGAAGCAAATCGCTTTCAGTCTCAAGAAAGAAGTGGAGGAGCTTGAGAGAAACAATATTCGTATGATTCAAGTAGATGAACCAGCTCTTCGGGAAGGACTGCCACTAAAAAAAGAAAAATGGAAGAAATATTTAGATACAGCTGTCTACTCTTTTAAACTCGCAACAACGTCTGTGGAAAGAGAAACGCAAATTCATACACATATGTGCTACTCGAATTTTGAGGACATTATCGATGCCATTGATGCACTCGATGTCGATGTGATTTCTATCGAAACATCCAGAAGTCACGGAGAATTTATTCAAACATTTGCAAAGAAAACATACGAAAAAGGAATTGGACTTGGCGTATATGATATACATAGTCCAAGAGTGCCAACAAAAGCAGAAATTACCGAAAACATCGAAAACGCTCTAGTTGTTCTTAATCCACGCTTATTCTGGATTAATCCGGATTGTGGCTTGAAGACAAGGAATGAAGAGGAAACAATCGGTGCACTAGAAGTAATGGTAGAGGCAGCAAAGGGAATGAGAGAAAAGCTATTAGTGCAAAACCAGTGATAGATATAAAAACTTGTAACTTTTTATTTGTTGCAAGTTTTTTGTATTAGGCGCTGTTATTATTCATTGTGATTTTTTAGTAGCAGGAGAACGAATAAGCGGAGAATTTCCGACTAATGTATAGAGAAGGAGCCTAAATAGCGGATATAAACGGAGATATTCCGATTAACTGTTGAAAATAAAACAAAATCCAAAGATTTGGCTACGATAAACGGAAAAAACTCCTTTATTTTTAAGAAAATATGTGTATTTCCCAATTTAAACGGAATTATTTCGTTTATTTTTCAAACACAGTAAAATCAACATTGCGTTAGTACAGAGCCTTGGAGTAAAAATTAATCCATAAAGCAGTGTAATGTAAGAAGACAAATTTGTCTGAGCTTTGCCACAAAGTTTTTAACAAAAAGCTGAATAAAATGGCCATTTCATGTATAATATTAGTGGCTTTAAGAAATGGCAGGTAGATAAACGCGAAATACAATCAATAAAAGTTGAAGAAGTGCTGTGTTTTTATCTATAATAAATAAGTTGAATGTATAAGCAGAAAGAGAGTGTTCATAATGGGTCGTAAATGGAACAATATTAAAGAGAAAAAAGCTTCAAAAGATGCAAATACTAGTCGTATTTATGCAAAATTTGGCCGTGAAATTTTTGTAGCGGCAAAACAAGGGGAACCAGATCCAGAATCTAACCAAGCGCTAAAAGTTGTCCTAGAGCGCGCAAAAACATATAGTGTACCAAAACATATTATTGACCGTGCAATTGAAAAAGCAAAAGGCGGTTCAGAAGAAACATATGATGAGCTTCGCTATGAAGGCTTTGGTCCTAACGGTTCGATGGTAATCGTTGATGCTTTAACAAATAACGTAAACAGAACAGCTTCAGATGTTCGTGCTGCATTTGGTAAAAATGGCGGAAACATGGGAGTAAGTGGTTCCGTTTCTTATATGTTTGATGCAACAGCCGTTATTGGGGTAGAAGGAAAAACAGAAGAAGAAGCACTAGAGCTTCTAATGGAAGCAGATGTAGATGTACGCGATATAATGGAAGAAGAAGATTCTGTTATTGTATACGCAGAGCCAGATCAATTCCGTGCTGTACAAGAAGCATTTAAACAAGCTGGTGTAACAGAATTCACAGTAGCCGAGCTAACAATGCTTGCACAAAATGACGTAACATTAGATCCAGAAGCACAAGCGCAATTTGAGAAAATGATTGATGCCATTGAAGATTTAGATGATGTGCAGCAAGTATATCATAACGTCGATTTAGGCGAGTAAGCTAGATAAGGATAAGGGAAAACTTACTTTTTTGTATGGAATTGGAACCATGCTGAAAGGGAGTTGGAGGTTAAGCTACGATATACTATATCAAAAATCATAATATTTATGATGATAAACTAAACTCATTTTTTGTATGAAATTAAATTCATATGGAAAGTGGGTTTTTTGTTTGTTATTAGATGATGTATACTGAGCTGTTAGAGTTACAGATTACGTTGGATACAACGAAGGTAATGAAGTTACTTATAGACCAATATATGCAAGCGGATTCAATCCAGCATCTAGCGTACTTTATAAAGACAATATCGAACCATTCTCAGAGAGTGGTATGGATATTGTAAAAGATCATCCGGTATTCACTTATTTCTTGAAAGTGATTTAAATGAAGGTATATAGGACAATAAACAAATAGGTTTTATTGCTGAAGCGGCACCTATGCTTAGAAAAGGTGACACAATTAATATGTATAAAGGTTTATCTATTAACTGGAAAGCTACTCAAGAACTGATAACAAGGTTAGAAGAAGCTGAACATAAAATTGCTGATTTAGAAATGGCGGTGAATTGAAAATGGCTGAGAAAAAACAAGTTACTGTAAATGAACAAATTGTAATTGGGAATCTTGCTCAACAATTGGCTAATTTACAGGTGACCTTAGCAATGAAAGACGCATACATACAAGATTTAGAAGGACAATTAAATGAGTTGAAACAAACAAAGGATACTACTAAATAAAAGTATCCTTTTATTACTTGAAAGGAGTATTATAGATGCCTAATTATCCTTATCCAACATTAGGGACTAATATAAATAGAGATTATCGAAACCTATTTAATGATAATTTAAAACGTATTGAATACGATATAAAAAATGTTCAATCATATGGAGAAGGTTTTCAAGCTCAAGTGGATAAATTAATTAATGAAAATCCTCAACCTTCAGAAGTTGTCGATTTACGAGTTAGTTTGAAAGGACTTGTATATCCTACTGCAAGGGCTTATATAACTTCTTTGGAGCAGCGTATTGAAGAACTAGAAAACACAATTAATGAAATGGTAAATAACGAATAGGATAAAAAGACTCGGAGTTAAATTTCCAAGTTCTCAAAGATTTCCCCGGAAACCGCAACAACTGACAAAATGTTCTTTATTTCGAATAATTTCCTCCCTGCTATTCTCTTAATATGGTAAAATATAGAGAAATATGGGAGGTAGAGTTATGCCGTGGAATAAAAATGAGAATATTAGACAATCAGCAGAATGGTTATCTGAAAAATACAAATTAATGGATGATAAAGAAAAAATGCTAAATTCACATGCCAGTAAACCAAAAGTAAGAGGTAAAAAGCCACCAATTAGAGATGTTTTTCGTGGTGGAGTGTATTGGGCCAATTTTGGGAAAGGTAATTTGGGTGCTGAGAAAAATAAAACTAGACCTGCAGTAATAGTCTCTCCTAATCACTTAAATACTGGGGATAGTGGTTATACCTATATCTACAAAATTCCCTTATAGTGTGGCTCATGGAAAGAAAATACCTAAGTATAAAAATCATTTCTTTTTATATAAAAATAAATACAAGGAATTAGAAGAATTATCAGCTATAAAATGTGAAGATATTAAAACTATAGACATTAGTCGTATTGATGATTTGATATTTAATATTGAAAAGAAAGATATGAAATTATTGAAGTCCAGATTAATGTATATGTTTGGATATTAAATCTTTGACTGCATAGCATAATATTGATAATATTGAATAAAATAATAACGTACTCTTTCATAGATAGGATATATGTTTATCTCTTGACATAAAGAAAGTTATTGTTTATTATTAGAGTATAAATTATGTTAGATCACCTTGTCGTGATCGTCTGACACCTATCTATGATAGGGTGTATTGTTTAATGGCAGCTGTTGTCATTACATCTAAAAGGACTCTTACCTTAACTGGTGGGGTCTTTTTATTTTAATTATAGAGGAAGGGGAATTATAACCTAATCCTCATGAAAAAATGTCTCTTTTATCTAGCTTTAACTTCCAAAGAAAACCTATTATCATTAACGACTAGATAATTTAAATTATAATAAATGTTAATAACTTCATACACTAAATGATTAGTGAAAACATTGATATAGTAATATAAGTAGCCTTAAGTCAGACGATGTGCAGCAAGTATATCATAATGTGGATTTAGGCGAGTAAGCTAGATAAGGATAAGGGAAAACTCACTTTTTTGTATGGAATTGGAACCATACAGAAAGTGGGTTTTTTTGTTGTTTGAAGAAGAATATTTAAGCATATTTAAATTATTAATTTCCAAGCTACACATAAATGTGTACGATTCTCGTTCAATAAACGGAGCAAAATTATTTTTCCAAATATATGTATGAGAACGTATATTCGTGTTATAGTTTCATTATAAAGTTATTTGGGGGTAGAATGATGAACTTACGAAACATCCATATGGAAGAACGAATGGAATATTATAATGTAAACGGTTTAAGTATTGCATTATTCGAAGAAGGTCAAATCAGTGGAACAAAAAACTATGGTTTACTTGAAGTGAAAAGCGATAGAAAGGTAAGTGATGATTCTATTTTCAGTGCATGTTCCATTAGTAAATTCTTGACGGGAATAATAGCAATAAAGTTACTGGATGAAGGGCTTCTTGATTTAGATGAAAGTGTAAATGAAAGACTTGTAACGTGGAAAGTGCCTGAAAATAAATATACAAAAAATAAAAAAGTTACTTTAAGAAACTTACTTAGTCATCAATCTGGAATCAAGGACCCTGAAGGTAGTTTTTTTGAACAGAATGTAGATATAGGTTTTCCCTCGATGGTTGAATTGTTAGAGGGAAAATCCCATTATTGTAAAGTTCCTATTGAAGTGCAATTCGAGCCAGAAAGTGAATTTCATTATTCTGACGCGGGCTATTGTATTATTCAGCAACTAATAGAAGATGTAACGAAAAAGCAGTTTAATCATGTGGTAAAAGAGCTAATATTTAAGCCATTGAAAATGGAAAATAGCTATTTAAATACAACGATGTTCGAGATAGATAAAAAGGAGTTTTCTTGTGGTCATAATAAAAACGGTAAGTTGGTAGAAGAAAAATATCCTATCTACCCTTATCCTGCAGCTGCAGGATTATGGACGACTGCATTAGATTTAGCTACACTAGTCCTTGAGTTAATGAATGCATTAAAAGGAGAAAGTAAAATTGGAATTTTAAAAAGTTTAGCTAAAGAAATGATAACTTCTCAAATAGGAAAAAGCTGGACTGGATTAGGTGTATTTTTAGATGGTTCCGACAAAGAATTAGAAATTACATCTATGGGATGGGGAGTAGGTTTTCAATGTATGATGGTGGCGTACCCACACATAGAGAAAGGTGCCGTTATTATGACGAATGCAGAATTAGGTGTGCATCAATTGAAAGGGATTATTGGAGAAATTTATAAATCTCTTTTATTGTAATAAGCGTTAAATGTCTTATTGAACTAGCACTTTCTTTATTATTCCCAATAGGTTTTATCATAGGATTAAGTTTGCTTTTAGTAGGAATATTTAAGAAATCAGATGCAAATAATTCCATGTGATAGATATTTGATTAAAGGAGATTGACATAAGTTTTTATCCTTTTTTTTGATTATTTCAGTAACTAAAGGGGTTAGTTGAAATAATAGAAATATAAAAGGGGAAGATAAACGATAATCAGGTTCTTTCAGTAGTATAAGATTTTGTGAAATGATGTACTTAGAGTAACGAAGGCCTTTCTTTAAAAAGAAAGTATATTTGATATATTGATAGTTCCTAATATTCCTAAAAAAGTTAGAAGAATTTATTTGTAGATGATTGTATCTGAAAATATAGTATGAATGGGAGTAGCAAACACAAGTTTTGCTACTCCATCTTTATCTAGGAATTCATTTCTCTTTGGACTAACAGGGTAGCATGGTTGAATAAGCTGAATTTTCTTGTTATTATAAAAGTGAACATACGTTCGTTTGATTTTTTCCTAACTTTGGGGGGGCTTAGAAAATGAATAAAATCAATCAATATGAAGACATAATTGAAAAATTATTTGAATTAAAGGACTATCCTGAAAAAATCCTTAATGAACCTATTTCAGAAGGAAAGTGGTCCATTAGAGAGATAGTGGGACATTTGTTTTATTGGGATAAATTTATATTAGAAAAGATGGTACCTTTGATGGCTAACGAGATGGTTTTACCGCCTTTTCCCAATCACGATTTACATAACAAAGAAGCTGTCGCCCATTTAAAGAAATATAAAAATGTTAGGGAGATAATCGATGATTTCGCAAAAACACGGAAACAATTAGTGAAAGAGTTAAAAGAGCTTGATAGGGATATCGAATTTCATATCGAAAATGAGCCAAACTCATTTTCACCAGAAAAATTCATTGAAATATTTTTGGAACATGATATCCACCACTTAAACCAAGTGAAAGAAAAACTTAGATAATTAATGCTCTTTTAGCATAGGAATCTTCAAGGTTTTACTGGAACAGAATTGGAAAGTTAAAGAAGAATATTCTTAAAATGAGCAGAGTAGATAGGTTGTAATCTTCTGAGTATGGTTTTGTTATGTAGATTTAGGTTATTTAATGTACATAACAAAAAATTGGGTGGGATTTAAATGACGATTAGTCTAAGTTTTGTTTTTGCAATTGGCTTTATTTTTATTCATTTCTTTTCTAAAGCAATGAAGTTTATCAAAGATTCACCTAGAAGTAGGTTTCTCTCCATTGCGGGAGGGATTGCTGTTTCTTATGTATTTATCCATCTATTGCCCGAATTAAGTAAACATCAAAGAGTATTGGAGCAAGCAGGAGCTAAAGGAGTCTTTCACCTATTTGAGAATCACGCCTATCTGATAGCTCTACTGGGATTGACTATTTTCTATGGACTAGAAAGAATGGTGAAGAATTCAAAAAAAGAAAGTGGTATGAAAAAAACGAAACCCGGTGTATTCTGGATTCATATAACATCTTTTTTTGTATATAATGCGCTAATAGGCTACCTTTTGATTAGAGAAACATATAAAAGTCATTGGGGGATGTTTTTCTACTTCTTAGCAATGGCGGTTCATTTTGTTACCAATGATCACAGTCTAAGGAAAGATCACAAAGAAATATATGACCATTTTGGAAGATGGTTACTGACATTGGCAATATTATTAGGATGGGTGGTTGGAGTATTTACTGAATTAAAAGAAGTTTATATCTCATTGCTCACAGCATTCTTGGCAGGTGGGATAATATTAAATGTACTAAAGGAAGAGTTGCCAGAAGAAAGAGAGAGCAGTTTCGTTGCTTTTTTTCTTGGTTTGGTGAGTTATTCTGTCTTGTTATTGCTTATTTAGCATTTATAAGGGGGTACATTAAAGAGGATTGGTCCCTTCATATGTCGAATTAAAAGCATTATGAGATTGAAATGGATGGAAAGATCTAGGATGTATGAATAGCAACAGTAGAAGTAAGAAAAAAAGTTTGTGAATAAAGCATAAGGTGCGTTATTTAAATAAAAGGTAAATTATTACTACTAGAGGGAATATGAGCCTGGGAGAAAAGGTCTCCTTTTTATTTTTACTATTAATTTTCTTAAAAGGGGAATTAGAATGAATGAAAGTTGTTTTATCTGTAATAAGCATGCTGGCAATATCGAAACTTCGGGAGTAATGATTTATGAAGATGATTATGTATATGTTGGTCATATCGATAGAAAGGGGAAGCTAAACTATTTAGGTCATATTATGATTGATTTAAAAAGACATACTCCCTCACTTGCAGATATGACAGTAGAAGAAGCAAAGGCATTTGGAGTAATAATGACAAGAGTTAGTAAGGCTCTTAAGGAATCAGAAAACGCAGAACATATCTATTCACTTGTTTCTGGTAACTCTGTTCCGCATCTCCATATGCACATTGTGGCTCGTTATCCCAATACACCAAAAGAACATTGGGGACCAATGGAAGTTTATGATTGGCAAGATGCTCCAATGGGAGACAATGATCAAGTTGTGAAACTATGCAATCGAATAAAATTACATATAGAGAATAATTCATATAATAAACAAGCTTAGCGATGTATTATTAGATTTATTCAGGATAACATATTATTAAAAAGGAAAATAATACAAACGATGATCTTTCTACTTATTTCCATTATTTTATTTAATTTAATTGCCTTTCAAAAAAATAAAATAGCTAGCATGAATGCAATGTTTAGTATTTGGATATTTACCATTGCATTTCAGAACGTTTTTGATGTGATTATCGAATTCAAGTACCATGGATATTGGTATTTTGATAAAGGTATTGATTGGCTTGGTGTCCTTGCACATACATTACTCATTCCTCCAGTAAACATCCTATTTTTAAGTTGGTTTCCTTTTGTATCCGATTTGAAAAGAAAGGTAATTTATATTGCTAGTTGGACAGTGGGAGTTATCATTTATGAAGCACTTGTTTTACTTCCAGAACCTTGGGGATATTTCCATTTGGGTTGGTGGCATTTATGGTATGAATTAATTGTTGTACCTATCCTTCTATTTATCTTATTAGTTTATTATAAATGGATTGGAAAGTTAGAAGTGATACTATTGGAAAGTTATAAGTATAATAAACAGTAATACAATTTCAGTAGGATGTAATCTTTTTAGGGAATTTAGCGATGAAAGATTAGCTGAGGGAACATGGTTAAAAAGATAATGATAAAAGAAAACTCACATTTTGTATGAAAAGCTCATATGAAAGGTGGGTTTTTTGTATAAAAAAAGAGTTATAATGAATGGAAAATAATAACTGAAGGAGTTTTTCAAAAAGGAGGAAAAGTATGAAAAAGCTTAACCTAAAAGTATGGATCCCAAACATTGCTATAGAAGGAGCACTAGAACTAGTTGAGTTCAAATACTCAAAGGGCTTACAAATAACGTTAGAAGATATTCAGAAAAGTACTTATCAAATACAATTTAATAAAGAAAAGAATGGAAATTATATTTTAGCCTGTAGATTTGCAGATGAAATGAAGCGAAGTGATTTAGCAGAACCAGCTTTTCAGGCTCGTAAAAACGAAGTGGATACAGTCAGAAAATCATGGTCCTTATATAAGGCTATAAATTCAGATTTTGTAGATTGGTATGATCAACTACCTGGTCCAGGAAGTGAGCATTATCATATAGACCATTATATTATTGTTACCTCGGATGAAACCTTTGAAATTTTGAGTGAAGTAGAACCAACCATCATTAAATTAGCTTAAAAAAGGTGTTAGATTAAAACTTTTTAAAGATTCTCGTTATAAAAAGAGCGGTTTTACAAGTATTCATGAATCTCCTTTGCGAAAATATAAAACGTAGGAATGATATCAGGCCAAATTATAATATATGATCCAAACTCACAATAAACACCTAACCAAGCAAGAATGTTAGCCAAATTGATATAGTGTAAATTGCTAAAAGAAAAAGGATATCTTTTCCTTTTGTCGAATGAAAGTATGTATCTCATATTATCCCAAAAGGAGGATCAAGATGAATACAATCATTCACAGAGTTGGAACAATCTATCTACCAGTTGAGAATCCAGAGTTAGCCTCAAACTGGTATCAAGAAAAATTAGGTGCAATTGAAAATTTCAGAAATGAAGAGAAAGCCATTCTGGATTTTGCGAATCAAAGCTTCTTTCTTGTTAAATCGCAGAAAGGAGAAAAAGCAGCCTTTCAAGATGGCAAAGATAAGGAGCATTTCTTTCTGACATTTGAAGTAGACGGTATAGAAGATTTAAAGAAACTTCATTCCGTGTTAATGGAAAAAGGTGTAACGGTAGGGGATATAGAGGATAGAGGACATCCAGGTAATAATTTTGTCTTTTTCGATATGGATGGAAATAAATTTGATGTATGGAGTGAGTTAAGTCCAAGTTTTAAAGAGAAATACTTGATTAGTCAGGATTAATGAAAAATTCCAATTGAAGCTGTCTTTTAGATATTAAAGAGAGGAGACGATGAATATCCAAAATGAATTTGTTCATAAAACGAAAGAGTATGCGATTGGAAGACCATCTTATCCAATAGAAGTATTAAATATTATTAATAAGCTAGGAATTAAAAAGCAATCTATTATTGCAGATATCGGGGCTGGAACAGGGCTCCTTACAAATAGGTTAGGAAATTTGGATTGCACCATTCTAGCGATTGAGCCAAATGAAGATATGCTTAAAGAATGTATGAACTATTGTTCGAATAGAAAAAATATTAAATTTGTTCATGCTACTGCTGAAGCAACTTTTTTACAGGAGAAAAGTGTAGATATTATCACGATTGCTCAAGCATTTCATTGGTTTGATAAACCATTGTACAAGGTTGAATTCAAAAGATTTTAAAAGAAAGTGGATATGTTATTATCCTATGGAACGAACTGCAGACAGATAATGAATTTACCAAGGAATATACAACTATTCTATATAAACATAAAGTAAAAACAACTGCTGCCATTTCCAAATTTGACCCCGACCAAGAAAAACGAAATTTTTTTGGGCAAGATTTTACAAAAATTCACTATACAATTGGCAAACAGTAACAGAAGAAGGGTTTATCAGTGGGGAACTCTCTTTGTCTTACACACCATCTCGACTTGATAGAGGTTATGAGGAATTTGTCAGAGAACTTCAAAATTTATTTTCAAAATATAAACAGGAAGAAAAAATTTCCTTCCATTACAAAACAGAAGTGTGTATTTGTAGATTTAGCCAAAATAATAAAATGTCATCTACATAACGATTATTTTACATAACCCTACTAACTCCAGAGCATACTAAATTTTTGGAGGTGGCAAGGATGAATGAAAAAAACTATCAAAAAATATATGACGAATACTTGCAACAAGCACAAGGCCAAGCGCAAATGGAAGCCGCTGAGGAAATCGATTCAGATGTAGAGCAAATTGTGGCAGTGCGTAAAAATGAGGACGATGATATTATTGCTTTTAAAACAAGCAGCGGCAGAGAAATAGACTATATTACTGCACTGGATGAAGCAAAAGCAGGCAAGTTAGCGCATGTAGATGTTTTTCATAAGTATGGAAGGGACATTATCCGTAGTGAACCTGATGGGATTAAAGAAAATAACTTAGATAATTTGCCTTCTTTCTAAGGTTACAAAAGAGAAAAACTCTATTGACTAAAAATCTAATCTAAGGTAATATTTTCTAAAATAAATACGGAATATTTTGGCTAAGAAGAGAAGAGTAATTTTGATTCATTATTTAAAGAGAGCTCCAGTTGGTGAAAAGGAGTAATAAGAATCTTAATGAAAAAAGACTTGGAGCTTTCGCACGGATCAAAGGTTCATTATTTGTGATACTGCGACGGGATCTCCCGTTATAGAGATAGGGTATAATCAATTTTTTAACGTTGCCGTACCCGAAGAGGTTGATATGGCAACATATCAATAAACTGGGGTGGTACCACGAAGTTTATAATAACTCTCGTCCTCAAGATGAATAATCTTGGGGGTGGGAGTTTTTTTATTTTAATCAATAAAATGTATACATCAGTATTTGAAAAACCAATAAAAAGACTGGAGTGCAATAAAATGAGTCAGGAGCAAACAACTCGTAGAATAGAGAAAGTAGAGGCTTTAAGAGAAAAGGGAGTTTTAGTCTATCCGGATAGATTTGAGACAAATTATGAACTGTACGAAGCAGCGTTGCTTGAGGATGGTACAGAAGGAGTGCGAGTAGCAGGAAGAATTATAGGGATTCGTCAGTTTAGTAAATTCAGTTTCATCACGATTTCGGACATTCAGGGGAGTCTGCAGCTTCTTTTGAAAAAAGAGGAGGTTGGAGAGCAGTCAGCGAATGATTTCGATACTTTTTTTGATGTAGGAGATTTTATTGGTGTGGAAGGGAGTATGTATTCGACGAAAACAAAGGAAAAAACGCTGCGGATTGAAAAATTTGTTTTACTTGGAAAAGCATTACACTCCCTTCCGGAAAAATGGCATGGATTAAGCAATATAGAAACCCGTTATCGACAACGTTATTTAGATTTGATGATGACGAAAGAAACAAAAGAGCGAATGTTAACACGAACCAAGTTAGTGCGTGCTATTCGTAGATTTTTAGAAGAAAAAGATTTCTTAGAAGTGGAGACACCTGTGTTACAGCATACTTCTTCGGGTGCGTTAGCTCGTCCATTTAGAACGTATCATAACACATTGGATTCGGAATTGAATTTACGCATTGCACCAGAGACTTACTTGAAAAGACTCCTTGTAGGTGGTTTTACAAAAGTATTTGAGTTTGCAAAGTGCTTTCGAAATGAAGGAATCAGCCCTCAGCACCTTCAAGAATTTACGATGGTAGAAGGCTATGCAGCATATTGGAGCTATGAGGAAACAATGACACTTATGCGTGATTTGCTTGTATATGTTTTGAAAGAAACTTTTCATACAACCGTTATGACAATACAAGGAAAAACAATTGATTTTTCTTTAGATTGGAATGTCGTATCATTTAGGGATTTAATTCTCAAAGATACAGGCATTGATATTGATTTATTTCCTGATGTAAAAGATTTATATGAAGAAACAAAGCGAAGAAATATATATTTAGAGCAAGATAATATCGAAACTTTAGGGAGAGGAAACTTTATCGACCTTTTATATAAAAAAATGTGTCGTCCGCAAATAATCGAACCAATCTTTTTAATCAATCATCCTATTGATTTATCACCATTAGCAAGAGCAAATGATGATAATCCAGCCATTACTGATCGATTTCAATTAGTAGTAAATGGTGCGGAAATTATCAATGCTTATTCAGAATTAGTGGATCCTATTGAACAAAGAAGAAGGTTAGAGGCACAAGCTGTTTTGAAAAGCGGCGGTGATTTGGAAGCAATGGAAATGGATGAAGACTACTTATTGGCAATGGAATATGGAATGCCGCCCATTTCTGGTTGGGGAATTGGGATTGAACGTCTTTTAATGATTTTAACAGATAGTGATACGATTAAAGATTGTGTTTTGTTTCCTTTAACTAAAAAGGTTTAATTGCACCTTGTAAAACAGAAAAAGAGACCAAGGGGATGGCCACCAACCTGGTCTCTTTTGTTTCAGTGTGTTGAATGATCTTGAATTAACAATCAGGAAATCTTAAACTTATTAATCTGCTTATTTAATCTACTAGCTAAAATGTCTAATTCTTTAGCGGCACTAGCAATGGTTTCAGTTGATAGTAACTGTTCTTTTCCTGTTGCGGATATTTCTTCTGTACTTGCTGCAAATTCCTCCACACGGGATGTTAAATCTTGAATTTGATTCGATACCGTTTGCGAACTTCCATTAACCGTCTTCATAGCAGTTGCCGTTTGTTTAAAGCCGTCTACAATACCTTCATACATTGTTCTAATTTTATCAAAAGCTTTTTCCGTAATATTTAATGCATCTCTTTGTTCATCGATTAATTTATTTGATTGTTCAATATTTGCAACAGCTAAATCGGTTTTCTCAGAAGTCTTTTCGATAATCGATGTTATCTCTCTTGCTGAATGGGAAGACTGTTCTGCTAATTTCCTTATTTCATCTGCTACTACGGAAAATCCTTTTCCAGCTTCACCAGCTCTGGCAGCCTCTATAGAAGCATTTAGTGCCAATAAATTCGTTTGTTCTGCAATAGAGGTAATAATTCCAACAAATCCTGTAACTTGATGAATCATTTCTTTTAGTTCGTTAATAGAATGATTAACTTCATTTGATACAAGAAGTGTTTCCTCCATTTTCCTCGTCTGTATATCAACGCTTAATTGGCCTTCATTAATAGAATCCAATGAATGAGTAGCTTGTTCTGCGTTTTCAGAAGTTTTCGCAGCTATTCCATCAATTAAAGAAACGACATCTGCTAAAGTCTCGCTAATTCCACTCATGGTTTCTGCTTGTTCGGAATTTCCGACTGCTAGCTGATCTATTGTATTTACAATTTGTGTAATGGAGCTCACATTTTCATCTGTGTTTTTAGTAAGGTGATTGGATTGATTAGTAACCGTGGAAGACACTATTTGCAGTTCGGAAGTAATATTCTTAAGTGCTTTTCTAGTTTCATATAGTGCTCTTGCCATATTCCCTGTTTGGTCTTTTATTTCTACTAATTTTTCTAAGTCATCATCTGTATCAGCCAAATCTAAATCGGCTGTTTTCTTTGCAAATTCCGTCACCTTCACAATCGGTTTTTCGATTGCTTTGCCTAAAATATACGATAAGATAACACCAATAATTAATGAAATAATTAATCCCCATAATATGGGTGTAGGAATCATAAAGTCAGTTTGCATTGGCTGTGCCGCGCCAATGCTTGGATCAGCAGCGGCTGTATCGCTGCCACTCCCATTCATAAATAAAGAGGCACTTACATTAATAATAGCTACTAACACTGAGTTTAATAAAGATAAAAGGATAATCTTTGTTGATATTTTTTTCATATAGTTATGACCGCCGTTTATAATTTAATTTTTGAATGACCAATACAAATATATTGGAATTTCTTAGATGTAAAATATATAATATTCAAAAAGATTATATATTTCTAGCCTAAATCCTTAGGAAAATAGTTATCTTGTTTTTCCAATTCTCTTTAAAACTTGCTAAAAAGTCTTCCGCGATCCTCCTTATTGTGAAAATCTGAGTACAAAGTCCTGTTTATGGTTCTTATTATTACTATTTATCCTTAATTTATCCTTAAGAGAGAATATAGATGGAAGTATGATAGTAGGAAATTAGTTGAAAAAGATAGAATAGTGCGGAGAAATAATTTTAAAAGAAGCAAATATGGCAACTAATACAACGAGGTGAGTATATGTTTTTTGAAATGACTTATCAAATAAGAGTATCGGATATAGTGAACGGAAAGAAGTGGTACAGTACTTTTTTTCAAAGGGAACCGGATTTTGTTCCCCATGAAGGATTTGCAGAATGGGAAATACTGCCGGGATGCTGGCTGCAAGTGGCAGAAGGTATTCCATCCGAAGGCAGCGGACCGCTCCGCTTTGCCGTAAAGGATATTAACTTCGAGCAGGATTGGTTAAGGAGCGAGTTAGAAATAGAAGGTTTACAGATAGAAGGGAGGGCAGAGGTGCCAGTTAGATGGGGAACTTTCCAGGATCCATGGGGAAATCAGATAGGTTTGTTTGAATACAACGATAAAGAGGAAGAACGAGAACGAATGATGGCTATTTTAAGCAAACAGCTGTAAAGGAAAAGAGGGACTAATTTGCAAGATAAGATAAATGCTATAGTAGAAAGCATGCTACCAACGGCAAAAGGGAAAAGAATAGTCGTAGGTATAGACGGGCTAAGTCGGTCTGGAAAAACAACCATGGTAAAAAAACTAGAAGCAAGTCTCCTTGAAAGAGGACTTTCTGTGAAAGTTTTACATATAGATGATTATATTGTAGAAAGAAATCGGCGTTATCATACTGGTTATGAGGAATGGCATGAATACTATCATTTACAGTGGGATGTCCAAGCATTACAGGAAAAACTTTTTAAAAAGCTCAAAAATGCAACAGAAATACAGTTGCCTACATATAATTCCCAATCGGATACCCACCAAATAGAAATAATTTCATTGTTACATATTGACTTAATCATAATGGAGGGAGTTTTTTTACAACGAACAGAATGGAGAGATTTTTTCGACTTTATTCTTTATTTAGATTGCCCCAAAGAAACTAGATTTGCACGAGAAAGGAAGGAAACACAGCTGAATCTAGATAAATTTAAGAATAGGTACTGGAAAGCAGAGGATTATTATATCGAGAAAGAATGTCCGAAAAAACGCGCAAATATCGTATTTCACGTTTAAGGGAAAAGGGCGACAAGATAGGGCAAGTGATTTTTTTTTGCAAGATGGTGGATTCTCATTGTTGCCCCTTTTTTGGCTGTAGAAGAGTAAAGAGTGTCCTCTATTGGGAAAGAAAAATAGAAGAGTGCAAAGGAGATAAACTTTGTATTAAATAGTCATCACTAGAATGTAAAGGGAACTTGACGTTAAGTTTCCTTTACATTTATACTGTAAAGGAATATAGGTGGTGATGAATTTGAAAAATAAATTAAGTGAACATAGAAAGCAATTTGGTTTGTCTCAAGATAAATTAGCTGAAAAGTTAGGTGTTTCCAGACAAACAATTATTTCGATTGAAAAGGGGAGATACAATCCATCTCTCCCTTTAGCAATGATGATCGCCGAAATATTTCAAACAAATGTGGAAAATATTTTTATCTTAGAAGAAGGAGATTATAAATAAATTTTGCTTACAAATTAGGAGGGAGTATATATGAAATCAAGGTTAGGTTATGTAATCATTGGTTTTCTTTTATTGATAGAAAGTGGTTATTTCCTATATGGTGGAATGACTGGTGATTTTCCATTATCTCCAACTTATGCACTAATTCTTGCGTTATCTGTTATGTTTCTTTCTCTTGGTTATTTGCATCCACAATTTAAGAATAAAGATGAAAGAATGAAAGTAATACGAGAAAAAGGAATGTTTTACTCCTATTTTATTATAATGTTTTATTTTTTTCTGTTTATTATATTAATTCACTTTCAAGTTATTAGTATAAGTGCAATGGGAATTGTTTTAATTCTTGCTGCACTTACTATTATGACAGTCTTCCTTTCGATGGTTGTTTTATCTTTGATTTTATGATGAGGGGATTAACTAATAATGAAAGTGGCTGCTAATTTCCTTGTTGTTTCATATCGATTCTATTTCATGTAAATTTAACGATTTATGGTAAAATAAGGTTATGTTTTAACGGGAATATAAGTTATTTGACTGAAGAAGTTAGTTTTTATTCAGACAGAATGAGGTGATTTTTTTATTGAAAACGTTAGAGCAAGATTCTCAGTATATAAGGTCTGTAAGTCTTAAAAGAGACCATATTTTATCCTATGACAACTTTCCGCTTAATCTGCCAACTATTCAGAACTTAAATGAATTACAGTTTCATCCTAATGTTACTTATATTATCGGTGAAAACGGAATGGGAAAATCAACATTACTAGAGGGGATTGCTATTGCATTAGGATTCAATCCAGAAGGCGGCACATTGAATTTTCATTTTTCGAGTTATGACTCTCATTCAAATTTAGACGAATACTTACGTTTAATCAAAGGAGTAAACCGGCCAAAGGAACACTTTTTCTTTAGAGCTGAAACTTTTTATAATGTAGCAACCAATATAGAAGATTTAGATAAAGAAGAACCATTTTTGGGTCCCAAAATTATAGATTCTTATGGAGGTAAATCACTTCATGAACAATCCCATGGAGAATCATTCTTTGCGGTATTTAACGAGCGTTTTCAAGGAAATGGTTTATATATTTTAGACGAACCAGAAGCAGCCTTGTCACCATTAAGACAAATGACGATGCTGGCTAGAATCAATGAACTTGTTAATAAAGGATCTCAATTTATCATCTCTACCCATTCGCCGATAATTATGGCATATCCAAATGCTAAAATCATCCAAATTACAGAAGAAGGATTAAGTGAGTCTAAATTGGAAGATACTCAACATTATTCTATTATGAAACAGTTTTTTGCAGATAAGAACCGAATATTACACCACCTTTTCAATTAACAAGAATTTATAGCATAGGACAGATTATACTTATCTAGTATTGGATAGATAAGTTAACTAGGCATCTGAATAGCAATGATTCAATTAAAATGTTCGAATTGTTCATTAAGCTAGGGATGCAATCCTAACAGTCTAAACAAACTTGACAATACGAAGCAAAGACAGGAGTGAGGTTATGAAATTTCTGCTTACATCTGGAGGCGTCAATAACAAAAGCATACACGACGCACTGGTTGATATGCTAGGAAAGCCGATTGCTGAGGCAAACGCTCTGTGCATTCCCACAGCGATGTATGGACATCCTTGGGTTGGCCCTGGAGTCAAAGCATGGCAGTTCATCAGTGGAAAAGAAGAGAATCCCATGGTCAACCTTGGCTGGAAGTCAGTTGGCGTGTTGGAGCTCACAGCACTTCCAAGCATCAATGAAAGCCAATGGATACCACTTGTTCAGGAAACAGATGTACTACTAGTGTCAGGCGGCGACGCATATTACCTATGTCACTGGATGCGTCAATCTGGACTCGCAGATCTTTTACCATCACTTAACTCAGTCTATGTGGGAATGAGTGCTGGGAGCATGGTTTTGACACCTAGAATAGGAGAATACTTTGTTGGCTGGACTCCACCAAGTGGAAGTGATGAAACACTGAGAATAGTTGATTTTTCCATTTTTCCGCATCTAGATCACGAGATGCTGCCAGGAAATACCATGGCTGCTGCAGAGAGATGGGCAGTCGAGATACAGGGACCTGCATATGCAATTGATGATCAAACTGCAATCAAAGTAGTTGACGGAGCGGTAGAAGTTTTATCTGAAGGGCAATGGAAACTATTTACACCTTGAGCATGCTATACGCCCGCTTCTTTAAATAATTTCATGGAATAGTGGGATATTCGACATGTTTGGTGGTGTTGCTGTGCAGCTTATCTAGCAAGGGCGGATGATCATAACTCAGCAACTACTGTCTAAATTCAATAGTAGTAAATGGCGCTGAATTTTTTAACGCTCATTCAGAATTAATAGATCCTTTAAAATAGGGAAGATTAGAGGCAAAAAACAAAAGAGACCAAAAGGAAGTAACTATCCTTTTTTGGTCTCTTTTGCTTTTATAGGGATTTCATAAATTATGCTTCATTATTCAAATTGCTATTTAAATAGAGCAAGCCTTTTTTGAAAAGATAATCTTTCACACTTCCAATAAATATCTGCTGAAATAATGCTAATCTTAGAATATACTATTATCATTGGGTTAATGTTGTTAATTAATCCTAACATTCCAAGATTTTTAGAAGGAATAATATAAAACTACCATGGGAGAGCATAGAATGAACAAAAAAATGAACTATTTAATCATGATTTTAATGACGATTGTTATGGTTGGTTGTGCCAATGTAGAAGATACTTCAAATAAAAATGGAGAAACAGAAATACAAGAATTAACCACCGTTCATACAAATGAAAATAGTGAAGAAGAAACGAGCACGAAGGATGACGATGAATCAGTAGTAGAAGAGACACAAACCGAGCCAAATAATGAACTGTTCGCAGGGTATAAACTTATGGAAGTTGATGGAGGAGATCTGTCTGGACACCGTGAATCAAACGTTGTCGTTGACATTGGTTATGGCGACCGTGAATATTGGGCATTTACCAATGAATACGGGCAATTAGTACGTGTTGTAGCTGATGAAATCATTCTTCAAGATGACGATAATGAACCTGTATTATCTTCTGGCAGATACTACCCCGACGAGGCGAAGGTTCCTGGTGTGGAAAGTGATGTTTTAGATGAAGGACATATCATTGCCGATTCACTTGGAGGGGTGTCAAATGCTTATAATATTACCCCACAAGATAGTACGCTAAACCGACATGGTGATCAAGCATATATGGAAGAAGTGATCCGCAAGGCAGGCGGAGCGACAAATTTTGAAGCAATTATCACCTATCCGAATACAGAAACGCAAATTCCCTCCAGTTATCAGTATACCTATACAATAAAGGGAAATGTCATTACGGATTCATTTGACAATGTGAATCCTGATGAAGTAAACGAATCTCTTGGTTTAACAGATAGTGAGCCTTCCGATTCAAGTAGTTCCAACACAAATGATGATATTTCTAGCATTGATACAAATGGAAATGGTATGGTGACAATCGCAGAAGCAAAGGCAGCCGGTTTCAGTATGCCAATAACAAGTGATCATTGGTTGTACAAATATATGCGCGATAATGATAACGACGGGATGGTAGGAGAATAAGCGGCTAGAACTTTAGAAGATTGGAAAACTCCTCCCATACTAGGGGAATGATTTGAATTCATTCATCGAAGCAACAGATAAAAAGTCCAAAGAAAAAGATTGTTAGCACTTTGTGGGTAATAAAAGGGAGAGAAATTAGTAACAGTTTCCATTAGAAAAATAGGAAACAAAGTATAAAAAAATGCAGCTGATACAATCAGTTGCATTTTTTTTTATACTTATAAACATATTAATAGTCACCTAATTTGATTTTTGAAAAGCACTAAGTTAGCTCACTTGTTCTGTGTTTGAGTCACCTTAGCTGCAGTTGATTTCAAAATGTATGCTTATAATAGGATAGTGAAAGAAGGAATTTTGCGACTCATATAGAATTACTATTGGAACGGCGTTATGAGAGTAACGTAGTGAAAGAAAGAAGTATTGGAGCTGTAAGAAATGAATAACAAACTTAATAAAGCAATAGATTTACGGAAGCATGGAGATCTTAAAGAATCTAACCAGGTGCTTAGTGAATTAGTAAGGGAATCTCCAGAGGATGCTTTATATAATTATCAGTATGCCTGGAGCTTTGATATATTGGGAGAAGAAGAAAAAGCAGTGCCATATTACGAAAATGCTATAAAGATTGGAGGATTACCTTCTAAGGATATGGAAGGTGCAATATTGGGATTGGGTAGCACATATAGAGCCTTAGGAGAATATGAAAATTCAAAAGAGGTATTTCTAAAAGGAATGGAATTATTCCCAGCTAATCATGCAATTCAAGTATTTTATTCCATGACCTTATACAATTTAAAAGAACATAGTAAAGCGATGGAACTAATACTAAAGTGTTTAATAAATACGACAAATGACACAGAGTTACTAAGTTATAAAAGAGCTATAAATTTCTATTCAGATAAATTAGATGAAATTTCCAACTAAATTTTGTGTCCTTTCCTCAGACAAGGAGAGGACTACTCTATGTCACTTACGGAGCAGTTTAGTTTAATAAAGAAAAGAGGAAATATGATGTAATTTGGAGAAACAGTTTATATATCTATGTTTGTGGAGGTACATAATGGATTTTTATAGATTCGATAAAAGAAGTGGAAAAAAAATTCTACAATTCAATTCAGATTTTACTATGTCTCGTATTTTAAATACTGAAAATACTGCTCATATTGGGTGTATGTACCTAGAAGAAAATGGTGTTATAGGTTACCACCAAGCAGTATCACCTCAACTTCTATTAATTATGAATGGAGAAGGTTATGTTCGAGGAGACAAACGAGAATACATCAAAGTTCAATCTGGAGATGCAGTTTTTTGGGAGAAAGATGAATGGCATGAAACCAAAACTGCTAGAGGATTAACTGCAATCGTTATTGAGAGTCAGGAATTAAGTCCCTCAACTTATATGCCATTGAAGAAAGATATAACAAGGGGGAAAGTTCAGTGATAAAAGGACTCTATGAAGCACACTTACCTGTCAGTAATTTAGATGATTCAATCGAGTTTTATAAAAAATTAGGTTTAAAACTATATAAAAGATATGATTAAGTAGCTTTTTTTGGATTGAAGAAGGAAAAAGTTGGATTGGTTTATGGGAAGGTTCAGAATCAAAATTACCTTATCACGTTTCATTGAGACATATCGCATTTTATGTTGAATTAGAGGATATTAAGAGGGCAAAAGTTTGGTTAAAGGAACGAGGGATTGACGTAAGGGATGAATTTAATAAAGGAACAGAGGAACCCGTAGTTGTACCGAGTCAAGCTCACGCTATGATTTACTTTGACGATCTAGATGGTAATCACCTAGAGTTTATTACAAGATTACCAAAAGAAATGGACCAATTAGAAAAAATGTATTTGAGTAAGTGGGAAGAATTATATGGAGCATAACACATTTATATAGAATGGCTGGAAGAAGCTAATAAATATTACTGAAAACCCATGGGATATTGAAATAAAGCTCATCAAAATGAAATGCTTGATTTGATGATAGATATATATGAAAGGTACAAAACACAACCTCTCTTATGGACACCAATCGTTAATGGTTTGGTTAGACAAAAGGGAGATATAAAACGAATACCTGCACACCATATGACAGGTGAACTAGAAAATGTTGTTGTTTAATCGCTCTAATGGGTGGCTTTAATGTAAGGCCTTATATCTTTGCATTAGGGGCGGGTTATTTACCTAATTATAAGGCAGATAAAACACTTGGTAACGAACATCTAATGAACCTAAAGAATCAAGTTCATCAAGCAAAAGAAGACCTCGATGGTAATAAAGATATTGAAGATATATTGGATT
>Ga0182738_1000555_pt1 | contig 51646 bp, 38 predicted proteins | sample eDN5th30CBELigMG_FD_128876 | JGI IMG/M metagenome (GOLD analysis project Ga0182738, IMG submission 128876) | Enriched Miracle-Growth compost microbial communities from Emeryville, California, USA - eDNA 5th pass 30_C BE-Lig MG (version 2)... ... | reverse complement strand
TCCTCGTCGCCGCGGAGGAACCCGAGGACGCCGCGGACCTCGTCCAGACCCGCACCGCTGAGCGCACGGATGCTCTCCAGCGCCTCGCGGGCGCGCTCGGGCTCCTTGTCGAACAGGTGCAGCGCCATACCCGACTGCACGGAGATCTGCGACAGGGAGTGCGCGAGCACGTCGTGCAGCTCGCGCGCCATCCGGGTGCGCTCGGCCTGCTCGGTCGTGCGTCGACGCGCCGCGAGACGGGCGCGGGCGCGGCGGGCGCGCTCGATGCGCGAGCGGAACGCCTCTCCGATGAGGAAGCACGCGACCAGCAGCAGCGTGACGAAGGCGATCCGGTACGGATGCCAGTCCAGGCCGGTCATGGTGCCGACGATCACCGCGGCGACCCACGCGGCGCCCACGGCGCCCAGCGCCCACTGGCGCGCGCCGCGGACGACACCGGACACGATGGCGAAGATGAGCGGGATGAACGGCGGTCCGTAGCCGGGCGGGATGAACACGGCGGCGAAGGTGAGCAGCGCGACGACGACCACCGTGGGCCCGGGCAGGCGCGGCGCCGCGAGGAGCGCGAGGGAGCTCGCCAGCGCGACGATCACGCCGAGCAGCCCGATCGGCCACGGGGGGTGCGCCCACACCGCCACCGCGATCGCCGCCGGCACCTGGATGACGAGGGCCACGGCGACCGGCACGAGCAGCACGGCGCGTGACGACAGGGGGAGGCGGCCTTCCGCGTCCCACACATCGCCCGGCATGGGCACGATGCTACGCCGTCGAGGGAACAACACAGCCGGGCGGGGCGTTCTGATAGTCTGAGATGTCACGCGTGTGGCAGCATCGCCATGCGCTCGCGACATCCGCAACACCACATCCACTTCGCACGGCATGTCTCGGCATGCCCGTGCCCGACCCAAACCATCCAAGGACAACCCACTACATGACTACCGCAACGACCGCCCCGGCCACCAAGCAGGTCGCCATCAACGACATCGGATCTGCTGAGGACTTCCTGGCCGCGGTCGAGAAGACCCTGAAGTTCTTCAACGACGGCGACATCATCGAGGGCACGATCGTCAAGATCGACCGCGACGAGGTTCTGCTCGACGTCGGCTACAAGACCGAGGGCGTCATCCCCTCGCGCGAGCTCTCCATCAAGCACGACGTCGACCCCAACGAGGTCGTCAAGGTCGGCGATGAGGTCGAGGCCCTGGTCCTCCAGAAGGAGGACAAGGAAGGCCGTCTCATCCTCTCCAAGAAGCGCGCCCAGTACGAGCGCGCCTGGGGCGACGTCGAGAAGATCAAGGAGAACGACGGCGTCGTGACCGGTCAGGTCATCGAGGTCGTCAAGGGCGGCCTCATCGTCGACATCGGCCTGCGCGGCTTCCTGCCCGCGTCGCTCATCGAGCTGCGCCGTGTCCGCGACCTGACGCCGTACCTCGGCCAGGAGATCGAGGCGAAGATCCTCGAGCTCGACAAGAACCGCAACAACGTCGTGCTGTCGCGCCGCGCCCTGCTCGAGCAGACGCAGTCCGAGTCGCGCACCACGTTCCTCAACAACCTGCACAAGGGCCAGGTCCGCAAGGGCGTCGTCTCGTCGATCGTCAACTTCGGCGCGTTCGTCGACCTGGGCGGCGTCGACGGTCTCGTGCACGTCTCCGAGCTGTCGTGGAAGCACATCGAGCACGCCTCCGAGGTCGTCGAGGTGGGCCAGGAGGTCACCGTCGAGATCCTCGAGGTCGACCTCGACCGCGAGCGCGTCTCCCTGTCGCTCAAGGCGACGCAGGAGGACCCGTGGCAGGTCTTCGCCCGCACCCACGCGATCGGCCAGGTCACGCCGGGCAAGGTCACCAAGCTCGTCCCGTTCGGCGCGTTCGTGCGCGTCGCGGACGGCATCGAGGGCCTCGTGCACATCTCGGAGCTCTCCGGCAAGCACGTCGAGCTCGCCGAGCAGGTCGTGTCGGTCGGCGAGGAGGTCTTCGTCAAGGTCATCGACATCGACCTCGAGCGTCGCCGCATCTCGCTGTCGCTCAAGCAGGCGAACGAGTCGGTCGACCCCTACGGCACCGAGTTCGACCCGGCCCTCTACGGCATGGCCACCGAGTACGACGAGAACGGGGAGTACAAGTACCCCGAGGGCTTCGACCCGGAGACCAACCAGTGGAAGGAAGGCTTCGAGGAGCAGCGCGAGAAGTGGGAGCAGGAGTACGCCGCGGCCCAGGCTCGCTGGGAGGCGCACAAGGCGCAGGTCGCCAAGACGCTCGAGGCCGAGGCCAACAACCTCGGCGGCGTCGACGCCCCGTCCACCTTCTCGAGCGACTCGACGCCGGCCGGCACGCTGGCCGACGACGAGTCCCTCGCGGCGCTCCGCGAGAAGCTCGCGGGTCGCTGATCACGCACTGACACCGCACGAAGCGGGTCGGAGCCTTCGGGCTCCGGCCCGCTTCGTCGTTGTCGCACGCGGCGCGTAGCATCCCGACGGTGCCCGAGACCTGTCTCCTCGGCGACGGCGAGACCGTCCCTGCCGACGCCCCGCTGCCGCTGTGCGGCGCGCACCTCGCGCTGGCGGCGGAGTGGACCGAGCAGCAGCACGGCGTCACCGACCTCCTGCCCGCGCCGTGCCTCGTGTGCGGGTCGCGTCTCGGGGTGCGCTGGCCGTCCGGGTGGCAGTGCGCCGTGTGCGAGTGGCGGCACGGCGACGTGGTCGACGGGGAGCTCCCGCCGCCGCGTGTCGACGTCGTGTACTACCTGCGCTTCCGCGACCGGGTGAAGATCGGCACGACGGCGCAGCCGCGGCGCCGCTTCGCGGCGATCGGGCACGAGGAGCTGCTCGCGCTCGAGCGCGGCGACCGGCTCACGGAGCGGCGCCGCCACGAGCAGTTCGCCGACGAGCGGCACGGGCGCACCGAGTGGTTCCGGCTGACGCCGCGGCTGCGCGCGCACATCGACGCGATCGCCGGCGGCGTCGACCCGTGGACGCGGCACGCCCGCTGGCTCAGCGAGGCGATCGCCCTGCGCGGCTGACGGCATCTGTCGCCGCGGGGCTCCCCGGGTCTATCCTGGGCGCGTCGACAGCGCTGAGACGTGTCGAGGGGCCGACAGCCTCGGGGGAGGCCGTCACGTATCACCCGGATCATCCGGGTCTCCTCTCCTGTGACCGGCGGCGCTCACGATCCCGCCCGCCGGCCTGAGTCGGTGGATCGTGCGAACGCGGGGCAGGCCATGGCACACCGCACCGTTCCGGACTCACCGGATGCAGGAAAGCTCCACCCCTACGACCACGAGGCCGCGGACGGGGACATCGTCGCCGACCTCGTGCGCCCGGCAGATCTCGTCGCGCTGACCGTCACGGTCCGCGGCGCGACGCTCGAGCCCCCGGGTGCCCCCACCGCGGACGACCCCCGGCCCGCGTCGACCATCGTCGCGGGGCCCTCCGCGCGCCTCTACGTCGACTTCCCCTTCCAGCACGCGCACGAGCAGGCGTCCTACGCGGTCACCGATCCGAAGGCCGTGCCGGACCCGTTGGACCCGGAGGCCGCGCCCGCATCCGCCGCGTCGATCGTCGCGATCCCCGTCGACACCCCCGTGCAGTACCGTCCCGCGCGAGGGAGCCGCCTCGTCTTCCGCCTGCCGGAGGGCGCACGCATCCCGCACACGACGGCGGGCATCCTCGGCGCGCTCCCGTGGCTGGAGGCCGTCCTGCATCCGCTCGGGGAAGCGCCGGGGGTGCGACCGCCGCGCTACGAGCTCCCGGCGGGACGGACCATCGTGCTGCCGCCCGGCTTCGAGGTGATCCTCGAGGGCGGGCTCGTCGCGCGGCTCACCGAGGCGGGGGTGACGATCGACAAGCGCACCGCCGCCGAGCGCCGCGCGCGTCCTGCGCAGGGGGAGGGACTCCTCGCCCGGCGCGAGCTGGCCCGCAATGCGCGCATCGTGGGCGACGCGATCTCCGCCGTGGGCGCGACGCTCGGGAGGGGTGTGCGCGTCGCGGACCTCGCCGGGCCCATCCGCGACGTCGTCGATCCGGGCCGCATCCCGCAGGTCGTCGTCCGCCGCGGCACCTACAGCCGGAAGGCCACGAAGGACGAGACCGCGATCGAGGCGCCGTTCCGCCTGCAGCTGTCGCCGACCGGCCAGGGACACTGGGTGCACGCGGCGGAGGCCGAGGCCGCCCCGGACGCGCCGGGCAACGTCGAGCTGTGGCATACGCGGCTGGACACCGGCATCCGCACCCCGCAGGATCTCGGGCATCCGGGCAGCGCTGCGGACGCGCTCACGCGCGTGGTCCGCGCGGTGTGGACGCGCGACCGCGACGACCTCACGGCGGCGCAATGGCGCGACGTCACGGCCGATCAGGGCGTGGGGAATCCGCTCTCGCCCGACAAGCTGACGCCGCCGCTCGACGTCGACCCGTTCCTCGGATCGCTGGACCGGGCCGATCGGCACCGGCTCGTCCGACAGTCGGCGGAGACGTGGCCGGGCAAGGGCGCCACCACCATCCCGCCCGTGCCGGTCGGGGCGGACAAGCTGTGGCTCACAGCGCTGGGGGCCTGGATGGAGCTGCACGGGCAGTGGGTGACCCGGCCGTACTCGGATGCGGGCGCCCGAGGGCAGTCCGGGATCGCCAGCATCCTCGCGTGGGACCACATCGCGACCGGCGGGCGCGACCAGTATGTGCGCGTCGTCTACCCCGGGTACCTCTACCCGCTCGGGCAGCCCACGGTCCTCGTGAAGCTCACCGAGCGCGCGATCCGTCCGCAGACGAACCCCGAGGCGACGCTGTACCAGCGGCAGTTCCTCGTCGTCATCGACCCCGTCCGGGTGCACGGCGGGCACCGCCTGCCGTTCACCCGCACCGTCCTGAGCCCGCAGGTCACGCCGAACCTGGATCCCGCCGTGGGGGTGGACGAGGCGGCGGGCCTGGGCCCGCGCGACGCGTTCTGGCCGACGGTGGGGGGCGTGCCGTTCTCCTTCCGCGTCGATGCGAAGGATCGCGACGACCGCGACGTCGCCTTCGCCGCGCCGCTCATCTGGGTCGCCGAGCACGTCACGTCCGCAGCGGCCCGCGCCGCCGTGGACACGGCGTACGCCCAGAGCCCGCGACGGGTCATCGACCTGCGCGGACAGGCGGTGTCGTTCGCGCCGCGGCCCGGCGCCGTCGTGGCGGACGCCGGCCGGGGCGACGCGCGCGTCGAGACCGAGACGATACGGCTGCGCGGCACGGCACGCGCGCAGGGCAGCGACGCGTGGCTGAGCACGGCGGATGTCGTGCTCCCCGCCGCGCAGGCGCTCGCGGGGACGAGCGCCACGACCATCACCTACTTCGCCGACTACCGCGAGAAGGGCTTCACCCCGCAGAACGCGGGGTTCGTGTGGGCGGCGACGGCGCTCGGCGAGCTCGCCGGTCAGGCGGACTACAAGAAGGTGCTGCAGAGCGGGGGCGCGGCCGCCGATCCGCTTCCCGCCCTGCCGCGCATCGGCTTCGGGGGGAGCTCCGGGGACGTGCCCTCCGACCGGGCGGGCGGCTTCCTCCAGCCGAACCTGACGGTCAAGGGCCTGTCCGCCACCCAGGGGGCCATCGGGGATCTCGCGTCGATCGCCGAAGGGCGCTTCGACCCGGCGAATCTGCTCGGCGACGCGATGCCGAAGCTGTTCGGACTCGTGAAGCTCACCGACATCCTCCCGGACGGCGCCCTCGACACCGCGCCCGCGCTCGTCACCGACGCGCTGGACGCCGTCACCGCCCTCCTCGCGGAGGTCGAGCGGGCGGCGGAGGTGGCCCGAGACGCCGCCGCCGAGGCGCAGCGCGTGTTGCAGGCGCTCATCGATCAGGGCGCCACGCAGCTCGCGGCGGCTCAGCAGCTCGCCGCCGACGCCGACGCCCTCGTGGACACGTACGCCGACGTGATCGCCGCCCTGCCCGGCCTCATCGACGCCCTCGCCGGACTCGACCCGGACGCCGTGGCGGCGGCGCTCGACGCGGCGCCCGGGGGCATCCGTCCGCGGCTCGCGACGGCGATCGCCGCGACGAACGCCCTCGCGCGCCCGCCGCTGCCGCTGTTCGCCCGCTCGCGGCTCGCTCAGCTCGCGTCCGGCCTGGCGGCGCTCGCCGCGGGCGCGGAGCTCGCGAGCGACCTCATCGGCTTCCTCGACGGGCTCGAGCTGGAGAAGAGGGAGATCACGTTCCGCTACGAGTGGACGCCCGAGGTGCGCTCGTGGCCCAGCGAGGCGCTGCCGCTCCTGCAGCTGAAGAATGACTCGCTCGTCCTCGCGGTGCGCGGCACGATCAAGGCGACGGCCGCTCCCTCCGTGGACGTGCTCGCCGAGCTGCGCGACTTCCAGCTGAACCTGTTCAGCAAGGACCCGCTCATGACGATCCCGTTCGAGCACCTCAGCTTCGCAGCGGGCTCGGCCGGAAAGGCCGAGGTCGACGTGGTCATGCGCGACATCGTCTTCGGCGGCTTCCTCGAATTCGTGCAGACCGTCAAGGACCTCATCCCGCTGGACGGGTTCTCGGATCCTCCGTTCGTCGACGTCACCCCCGCGGGACTCACGGCGGGCTTCACGCTCGCGCTGCCGAGCCTCGCGGTGGGCGTGTTCACCCTCTCGAACATGTCCCTCGGCGCCGACGTGCAGGTGCCGTTCCTCGGCGAGGCGCTGACGGTCGGATTCTCGTTCTGCTCGCGCGAGCGTCCCTTCACGCTCGCGGTGGTCTTCCTCGGCGGCGGAGGGTGGTTCGTCATCCGGCTCTCGCCCAAGGGGCTCGAGGTGCTGGAGCTGGGACTGGAGGCGGGGGCGTACCTCGCCGTCGACTTCGGGGTCGCGTCGGGATCGATCTCGGCGGCCATCGGGGTGTACATCCGGCTGGAGGGCGAGAAGGGATCGCTCACCGGATACTTCCGCCTGCGCGGCGAGGTCGACGTGCTCGGGCTCATCTCCGCCTCGATCGAGCTCTACATGGAGCTCGTCTACCAGTTCGACACCGGCAAGATGCTCGGCCGCGCGCGCATCACCGTCGAGGTCGAGGTGCTCTGCTTCTCGGCGAGCGTCACGATCGAGGCCGAGCGCCAGTTCGCCGGCTCCAACGGCGACCCGACCCTGCGCGAGGTCGTGATGGAGCCGGACGGCACGGCACCCGCATGGGACGACTACCTGCGGGCCTTCGCGAAGGAGGAGGTGTCCGCATGAGCGAGGAGTGGTTCGCCGCCCTGGCGCTGCCGGTGTCGGTGGGCGAGGACGCGGAGGAGAACGCGACGATCTTCATCTCCCCGCGCCTCACGCCCGACCACGAGGGTGCGGTGCTGAGCGAGTTCGAGATGTTCGCGCACTGGGGCGCCCTCGTGCGGGACGGCGTGGTGCTCACACTCGTCGACCAGAACGGCGATATCGAGACTGAGGCGGACGCATCGGCGGTCGATCCGGACCTGTGGGACCTCGCGTTCGAGCCGGAGACCCCGGTCCGTGGGAACGCCGTCCCGCAGTGGCAGCAGCGGGACTGGCGCACCTTCCCGGCCCAGGACGCGGCGCAGATCGCGAAGGCGGTGCATCTCGCGACCGTCGTCGCCGACCCGGTCGACCCGGTCGCGCCGCTCGCGCACCCGCTCACGGAGGGCATCCTGCAGCTCGCGCTCGAGACCGGAGCGCTCCGCCTGCCGGGACGGCGCGGCGAGGGGCGCCTCGACTTCCCCGTCTACGACGAATCCATCCTCACGGCCGCGCTCGACGACACCCTGCCCCGAGGGCCCCGTGGGGCGTGGACCGAGCGGGGACGGTTCGCAGGCGACTACGGGTCGGTCGGGGCGAACGGGGCAGACGGGGTCGGCGCCGCGGGGCAGATCCTGCGCACCCTGCACCGCGTGCGCCGCTTCTACGAGCGCCCGGAGAGCCAGGCCGAGAGCCAGACCGTCGCGCATCCGCCCCAGCGCATCGCCCCCGTCCCGTCGCCGCTGCCCGAGTTCCACGAGCGCGTCGGGGCGGCGGGGGACCACCCCGCCTTCCTGCGCCGACTGGGACTGGTCCTGCCCGTGCGGGCGGACGCGGCGCGCCTGCGCAAGAGCGAGTGGCTCGCCGTGCGCGTGCGCCAGGGCGTTCCGGAGACGGCATGCCGCTCCCCGCGGGTGGCCGTCGCCGTGCTCGCGGGCGACGCGTTCGTGTCGCGTCCGAACCCGGACGACCCCGACATCTGGGTCGGCGGCGCGCTCGCCCTCGGCGACACCGAGATCTTCGACGTCATCGACGTCGATCCCGACGGATCGGCCATCAAGGCCGAGAGGTTCCTCACGACCCTTCCCCGTCTCGCGCTCGCGGAGGTGAACAAGACCCCTGCGGATGCCGCGGCTCCGGCCCTGCGTGCCACCGGCCTCACCGTGACGCGGCGCCAGCAGGCGGGGCGCGCCCTGACCCAGCTGCAGCGCCAGGAGGGATACCAGGCCGCGCTCGCGACCTCCCTCGACCCCGTCGACATGCCCGTCATCCACACGCAGGACGTGACCCGCGGCCTCCGGATCGAGGTGTGGGACTCCGTCACCCGCGTCTGGCGCTCGCTGCACACGCGTCGCTCGACCCTCACCGTGCAGGGGCGGACCGTCTATGCCGACGAGGTGGACGACGGGTTCATCCAAGGCACGAGCGCCACCGAGACCCGCGGCCAGGAGGACTCCGCCGTCCACGTGCACGAGGCGATGTTCGGGTGGGAGGGCTGGAGCCTGTCCGCCCCGCGCCCCGGACGGCGCGTGCGGGCTCAGCTCGAGGACGCCCCCGACGGCGGGACCCGCATCGTCGAGACGGCCGAGGAGACGCCGCAGACGCCGCTGCCGGGCGAGAAGCCGCCGCACCCGTTCGTGTTCACGCACCGCTTCGCCGAGGGCACGCTGCCCCGGCTGCGCTACGGGCGGGAGTACGCGTTCCGCGCGTGGGGCGTGGACCTGTCCGGCACCGTGCGGCCGCATCACGTGGGACCGCGTCCGCCGCAGGAGCTCGCACCGGTCCTCGCCGAGGTCCCGGGTGCGCTCCCCGCGCTCGCGGATGGGGCGGCCTTCGCGGCGCGCGTGCGGGAGCGGTCCGTGCGCGACGTCGTCGGCGGGGTGGCCGAGGCGCTCAAGGGCGTGCACGTCGCCGCCGCGGCGCGTCACGGGGCGCCGATCCGGTTCCCCGCCGGCGAGGACGATCCGCCGCAGGCGACGGACGACGCGACGGAGGCGCCGGCGGCGGGGGAGCGGCTGCTCGCCGTGCTCGACGCCGACGACCTCGGGACCGTGGCGCGCAGCGTCGGGCTCGGCCGCGTCGCCGTCGCCGCCGCGTCCTCCACGTCGCTGCGCTCGATCGGGCCACGCGGCGCGGCGGCCCTGGCCGACTCCGCGCGCACGACCGCCGTCACGGTGGATGCGCGGGTGGGCGCGACGACGCGCTCCCGGGTCGCGGCGGTGGGCGCCGCCTTCCGCCGGCACGTCGCCGACGAGCAGAGACCCCTGGCCCGGAGCACCGCGACGGAGGATCTCGACCTCATGCGCGAGCTCGTCGCGGGGCAGATGGGCGCCTGGCTGGCCGGAGGCATCCGCCCCGACCTCGTGACCGACGTCGCCTCGCGCGCCCTGCGCACCGTGACGACACCGCGCCCGTTCCTGCGGTGGGACCCCGTCTCCGCCCCGGCCGTGGTCCCGCTCACCGCCTACACCGAGGGGGAGTCGCTGCGGGTGCTCGTGGTGCGCTCGGGGGTGGCGCAGGATCCCGAGACGCTCGAGGTCACGCGCAGCTCCGCCGCCGACTACGCCGCGGCCGCGGCGTCCGTGGCGCCGCTCTACGCCGAGCGCGCCCAGCGCCACCTCGCCGCACCCAAGACGAGTCAGAACCAGGCCGAGTTGCACGGCGTGTTCGACGACGGCATCGACGAGGGGACGCCGCAGGCGCGGGCGCGCATGCTCGCGTGGGCCCTGCGGGAGAGCGGCACGTTCTTCGACCAGTCGGTTCCCGCGGCGACGGACCCGAACGGCACGCCCACCCCGCAGCCGGGTGTCCGCCTCCTGCCGGAGCCGGTCGGCGGCGACCACTTCAACCCGAGCGACCCGGCGCGTCCGCTCAAGGTCCTGCCCCCGGGCGCGCCCGGCACCGACCCGGAGCTCGTCCTGCGCCCCGGCGATGCGCCCGCGCCCGGGCAGTTCGTCGTCCACGACACGCAGAAGCTCACGCTCCCGTACCTGCCCGACCCGCTCGCCGACGGCGTCTCGCTCGCCTTCACGCAGGCGGGGTCGGGGCGGACGATCGCGTTCCCGTACGCGTCGGAATCGCTCACGGCGCGCTATCCGGGCACGTGGCCGGAGCGGGAGCCGTTCCTGCTCACGCTCACCGAGGGGCAGCACCTGGGGGCGACGGTCGAGGCGCACCGCATCGACGTCGCGCTGCCTCCCGGCGACGTGCAGACGTTCCGGCTCGCGAGCATCATCCCGAGGGACCGCCTCGACTGGATGGGGGTGTGGCGCACGCTCGACGACCGGTTCACCGACGACCCCGATGTCGAGGAGGCGGCCGCGGACGGTCTGCTGTGGTCGCTGACACCCGGCGAGAGCGTGACCCTCGTGCACGCCGTGCCCCGCCCCGTGCAGGCGCCCCGGCCCACCCTCCTGCGGATCGTCCGCGCGCCCGGCTCCACCCTCGCGGCCGTCATCGGCGGCGTCGCGGTGCACGGCCCGAGCACCGAGCAGCTGACCGCGACGATGCGCTGGACCGACATGGTCGACGACGTGAACCTCGACGGTCCCGTCCTGCGCTCCGCCGAGGCATCCGCGTTCACGACCCGCGTGCAGCCCACCGAGTCCCTCGTCCCGCTGTGGGTGGTCGACCAGCAGCCGACCCTCCCCGGCTGGGAGGGCACGATCCTGCATGACACCGGCCACGCCTTCCCGGACACGCGGCACCATGTCGCCCACTACCGGCTGCGGGCCTCCACCCGCTTCCGCGAGTACTTCGCGCCCGCCCTGCTCGAGCCGGATGCCGCGGATCCGCTCGACGACGGACAGAGCGTCGTGAGCCCGGAGATCGAGATCTCGGTGCCCTCGACCGTGCCGCCCGATCCGCCCGTCGTGCACGCGGTGCTGCCCCTGTTCCGCTGGGGCGAGGGCGAGGAGCCGGAGCAGCCGTTCGGTCGACGTCGCACCCGGGGGACCGGCGTGCGGATCTACCTGGAGCGGCCGTGGTACTCCAGCGGCGACGGCGAGCTGCTCGCGATCCTGCTCACCCCGACCGGAGACGACACCGCGCCCTACCCGCCGGAACCGGACACCGCCGACGGGTTCTCGTTCGTGAGCCAGTGGGGGGCGGATCCGATCTGGACCGGCCCGGCCGTCGCCCGTCGTCCGCTGACCGCCGTCGAGCTGGACGACATGCTCTCGTACGCGGGCATCGACGATCGCCCCGAGGCCGGCCGCCCGGCCGCGCCCCCCGTCGCCCTGCCGCTCCCGCTGGGCACCCCCGGGGACGGGCCGCAGACGGTCCCCGTCCTCGCGGTCGGCTATCGTCCGCAGTACCACCCGGGGCGCCGGCTCTGGTTCGTCGACGTCGCCTTCGACGCCCGCGCGACGTTCTGGCCGTTCGTGCGGCTCGCGGTCGCGCGCTACCAGCCCGACTCCGTGCCCGGTGCGCACCTGTCGACCCCGGTCCGCCTCGACCAGGTGCAGCTCGCGCCGGAGCGGACCACGACCGTCAGCCGCACCGACGACAGCCACGCGCGCGTCACCGTGGTCGGCTTCGCGGGGCATCGGGCGTCCGCGCGGCGCGGCTACGCGGCCGCCGTCACCCAGAACCGCCGCGTCGTCGCGCGTCTCCAGCGGTACGACGCCGCAGTGGGCGGCGACCTCGGCTGGCGCACCGTCGACGCGATCGAGCTGCGCGTGCGCGGTCAGGCCCGTCGCGAGGAGGAGCTCGTGTGGGTGGGCGAGCTGGACGCCGGGGAGCAGCTTCCCGTGCGCACACCGCCCCTGTCCGGAGCCGGGGCGGCCGCCGCCGCGCAGTGGCGCGTGCGGGTCGAGGAATGGGAGCGGTTCCCCGGGGATCCGCCGCCGCGGGACCAGCGGGAGCGGTTCGGCGAGGGCCCCGTGTGGGAGCAGCGGCTCGTGTACGCCGACGACGTGCCGCTCTGAGCCGGGCGCCTCCGGCGTCGTGACGCCGGATCGCGATACCGTCGCTCCATGGCCCCGGAACCGGCTGCGCTGGATCGCACGCGCGAGAGGATGGCCGCGCTCAACCAGCTCCTGTTCGGCGTGGTCGCGCTGCTGCTGTCCGTCCTCGTGCTGCTGACGCCGTTCCCGGGCGATCTCGGCCTGTTCTTCGTCGGCGTGCTCATCATGTTCCTCGCGACCGGGGCGACGCTCCTCGTGCCGTGGAACCGCATCCCGCTGCCGTGGCTCGCGATCATCCCGCTGCTGGACTCGACCGCGATCATGATCATGCGCCTGTCCAGTCCGTCCCCCTCGACGGCGTTCGGCCTGCTGTGGGTCTTCCCGGTCATCTGGCTGTCCTCCGGCTTCGGGCTCATCGGCCTGATCGTCGCGCTCGTGACGTCGTGGGGCATGTTCGCCGTCACCTACATCCCCGGCACCGGCCCCTTCACCTACTCGGCGCTGCTGCTGCCGCTCGTGCTCGCCGCGCTCGGCGGCGTGAGCTACCTCAACGCGCGCCGCGCGGCCGCCCAGCAGTCCCTCCTCGACAAGCAGGCGCGCCTGCTCGCGGCCGCCCTCGAGCGCGCGCGCCGTCAGGAGCAGGCCGTCACCGAGGTGCTCGACGCCGTCGACTTCGGCGTCATCCGGATCGGGCCCAGCGGCGGCATCTCCGTCACCAACGACGCCCACGCCCGTCTCCAGCACGCCCTGGGCGGCGAGGCCGCGGACGGCGGAACCGCCTACCGCGAGGACGGCGTGACACCCATGCCGCCGGGGGAGATGCCCCTCGAGCGGGCCCTGCGCGGCGAGGCCGTCGAGGGCCAGGTCGTGTGGTTCGGCGACCCCGGCACCGAGCGGGTCGCGCTGAGCGTGTCGGTCCGTCGCCTCAAGGATGCCCGGGGAGGGGATGCCGGCGCGGTGCTCATCTCGCGCGACGTCACCGCCGAGCTCACGGCGCTGCGCGCCCGCGACGACCTCGTCGCCTCCGTGTCCCACGAGCTGCGCACGCCCCTCACCTCGATCCTCGGATATCTCGACCTCGCGATCGACGACGAGAACGTGCCCGCCTCGGCGCGGCGCGGACTCGAGATCGCCGAGCGCAACGCCGAGCGACTGCTCGGCATCGTCGCCGACATCCTCGCCGCCTCGAGCGCCTCGAAGTCGTCCGTCGAGCTCGCGATCCACCCCGAGGACATCGACGTCGCCGATGTCCTGTTCGCGTCCGCCGAGTCGCTTCTGCCCCGCGCGGCCGAGCGGGCGGTGACCCTCGACGCTGCGGGCGTCGAGTCGGCGCCCGCGTACGCCGACCCCAAGCGGCTGCGCCAGGTCGTCGACAACCTCATCGCCAACGCCATCAAGTACAACCGCGACGGCGGTCACGTCACGATCGGGTGCACCAACGACGGCGACTCGACCTTCGTGCTCGTGCGCGACACCGGACTCGGGATGAGCGAGGAGGACATGGCCGGCCTGTTCGAGCGCTTCTACCGGGCGCAGTCGCTGCGCGGGACCGGGCGCAAGGGGACGGGACTCGGGCTCGCGATCAGCCGCGAGCTCGTGCGCGCGCACGGCGGCGACATCACGGTGCGCAGCTCGCCGGGCGTGGGGTCGACCTTCATCGTGCGGCTGCCCGCCACGCGCGCCGCCGCCGCGCCCGCCCCCCACCTGCCCCCGCGACCGGACGGTCCGGCGCGCCGGGGTCCCGCAGAGGCCGCTCCGTCCACGGAAGGACGCGCATGACCCTCGACCCCTTCACCGTCTCGATCATGACCGGACTCGTGGTCAACGTCGGCGGCGGCATCTTCATCCTCGAGACGATGCTGCGCCGCGACGAGAGCGCGAGCCGCTGGTGGGCACTCGGGTTCCTCGCCGCCATGCTCACGACCATCTCCTACGTCGTGTGGGCGGGACGCCCCGACGCGTGGTGGGCCGTCGCGGCCGGGAACGCGATGTTCGTCGCCGGCACGGGGTGCATCTGGCTCGGCTGCCGCCGCTACAACGGACGCCGCATGCTCGTCCCCGGACTCCTCGTCGTGGCCGGCGTGGTCGGCGCGGCCCTCAGCGTCGTCCTGGCGGGACCGGACGGGGGCGCGTGGGCGGGGGCGCTCTGGATGTTCGTGGCGCTCGCGATCTTCGCCGCGGCCGGCACCGTCGAGTCCGCCACGGGGATCATGGGCAGCATCCGCACGTCGTGGGGACTGTCCCTCGTGCTCGCGATCGAGTGCGTGTACCTCACGGCGCGCACCGTGGCCTTCCTGTTCCTCGGTCCCGAGGACCCGTTCTTCGAGATGTGGTTCAGCACGACGAGCATGAGCTTCCTGACGATCTCGCTCACCATCGTCGCGGTCGTCGTGACCTCCGTCCTGCGAGCCCGCCGCGCGCCGCTGCGCGGCTACGGGCCGGCGCTGGACATCACGCCGGATGCCGACGGCGTCGTCACCGCCGAGGGCTTCGCCGCGCATCTGGCGGCGCTCATCTCCCGCGCCCGGGCGCGCCGCGAGCTCGTCACCGTCATCTGCGTGCGCATCGACGATCTGGACCAGATCTCGACGGCGTTCGGAAGCGACGTCGCCCGCTCGGTCGCGGACGCGTGGCGCGCCGGCGTCCGCCGTCACGTGTCGTCGCTCGCGGTCGTGGGGGAGGACGGCCTGGGCGTGCTCCTCGTCGGGACTCTCGCGACCAGTCCCACCGACGCGCGCCGCCAGGCGGCGCTGGTCTACCGCGGCCTGTTCGACGACCTCGGGGAGGTCGCCGGCGGGGTGATCCCGGTCGTGGGGGTGGGCGTGGCACTCAGCGATGCGGTGGGCTACGACGACGAGGCGCTCATCCGCGTGGCACGCGATGCGGCGAGGCGAGCGGCACTCAGCGTGGAGTCGAGCGTCCTCGTGGGCGAGGAGCAGCGCGTCAGCGTGCCGTGAGCCGGTAGCCCACGCCGCGCACCGTCTCGATCCAGCGCGGGTTCTGCGGCGACTCGCCGAGCTTGCGGCGCAGGTTCGCCATGTGCACCTCGATCGCGCGGGAGTCGCTGTCGCTGAAGTACTCCGAGCCGGTGTAGCGCTCGCCGCGCAGCATGAGGGCGAGCTCGCCCTTGCTCACCACGCGGCCGCTCCACTGCAGCAGCTCGCTCATGATGTCGAACTCGCTGCGGGTGAGCTCGAGCTCACGCCCGTCGACCGTGGCGACGCGCATGTCCGGGTTCAGGCGCAGGCCCTTGTGCTCGAGCCAGCCCTCGGCGGCGGGCGTCGACTCGGCGGCCACACGGGGGGCGACGGGCGCCGACTCCGTCGCGATGTGCGCGCGCGGACGACGCAGCATCGCCTCGATGCGGGCGTGCAGCTCGCGCGGACGGAACGGCTTGGTGACGTAGTCGTCGGCACCGGATTCGAGACCCTGGAGGGCGTCGATCTCCTCGGTGCGGGCGGTGAGCATCACGATGTAGGTCGTGCTGACGGCGCGGATCCGCTTGGCGGTCTCGAAGCCGTCCATGCCCGGCATGTTGACGTCGAGCGTCGTCACGACCGGATCCACTCTGCGCACCAGGTCGATGCCCTCGGCCCCGGTCGCGGCCGTGTACACCGTGAAGCCGGCCTGCTCGAGGACGTCGGCCAGCAGCGAGCGGATGTCGGCCTCGTCTTCGACGACGACTGCGACCCGCGCTTCTTCCACGTGTTCACCCCCCGGCCGGGATGCACCCGCAGGAACCGGCCCCCCGACCTCTGCCAGGATATCCCAGAACGCTCGGGAGAACGCCTCACCGGCCATCGTGCACCTCTCTCGCGCGCACCTTCGGACCTCCCGCTGCTCCGTCCGCGCCGCGCCGGAGCTTCCCCTGCTCCCGCACGCACAGCGCGTGTCTCCACGGTAGGCACGGCTGCTCAGGCCCACCTCAGGCCGCGCTCAGGGCACGCCAAGTGTTACGGTGCGAGCGCGTCCCGGGGCGCGAGCGGAGATGCGAGACTGGCGTCATGCCGCTCATCGCCCTCACCGGAGGCATCGCCTCGGGCAAGTCCACGATCGCGCGACGTCTGGCCGAGCGGGGGGCGGTGATCGTCGACGCGGACGCGCTCGTGCGCGAGGTCCAGGAGCCGGGCTCCCCGGTCCTCGCGGCGCTCGCGGACGAGTTCGGCGCCGACATCATCCGCGACGACGGGTCGCTCGACCGCGCCGCCCTGGGCGCGCGTGCGTTCGGGGACCCGGAGCGCGTCGCGCGGCTCAACGCGATCGTGCATCCGGCGGTGCGCGATCTGTCGCACCGGCGCTTCCGGGAGGCGTTCGCGGCGGATCCGGATGCCCTCGTCGTGTACGACGTGCCGCTGCTCGTCGAGGCGCGCGCCGAGGACGCGTGGGATCTCGTCGTCGTCGCCCATGCCCCGGCGCCGGTGCGCCGCGAACGGCTCGTCGCCCTGCGCGGGATGAGCGAGGAGGAGGCGGCGGGGCGCATCGCGGCGCAGGTCGGCGACGAGGAGCGGCTGCGTGTCGCGGACGTCGTCATCGACACGGCGGGAACGATCGAGGAGACGCTCCGGCAGACGGACGAGCTGTGGGACCGCCTCCGCTCTCAGTGAACCCGGGCCGTCGTGTCGGAGCCGCGACATACCCTGGAGGGATGCAGACCACGCGTTCCGTGCGGCCGTTCGAGGTCGTGAGCGAGTATCAGCCGTCGGGCGACCAGCCGCAGGCGATCGCCGAGCTCGCGGCGCGCATCAACGCCGGCGAGACGGATGTCGTGCTGCTCGGCGCGACGGGCACCGGAAAGTCGGCCACGACGGCCTGGCTCATCGAGCAGGTGCAGCGCCCCACCCTCGTCCTGGCGCACAACAAGACCCTCGCGGCGCAGCTGGCCAACGAGTTCCGCGACCTCATGCCGCACAACGCCGTCGAGTACTTCGTCAGCTACTACGACTACTACCAGCCCGAGGCCTACGTCCCGCAGACGGACACCTTCATCGAGAAGGACTCGTCGATCAACGCCGAGGTCGAGCGTCTGCGCCACTCGACGACCAACTCCCTGCTGTCGCGCCGCGACGTCGTCGTGGTCAGCACGGTCTCGTGCATCTACGGCCTGGGCGCGCCGGAGGAGTACCTGCGGGCGATGGTCGCGCTCCAGGTGGGCGAGCGCTACGACCGCGACGCGCTCATCCGCCAGTTCATCGCGATGCAGTACAACCGCAACGACGTCGACTTCTCGCGCGGCAACTTCCGCGTGCGCGGCGACACCATCGAGATCATCCCGGTCTACGAGGAGTACGCGATCCGCATCGAGCTGTTCGGCGACGAGATCGAGGCGCTGTACATGCTGCACCCGCTCACCGGCGACATCGTGCAGAAGCTCGACTCCGTCCCGATCTTCCCCGCGTCGCACTACGTGGCCGGCACCGACGTCGTGCAGCGCGCCATCGGCACCATCGAGCACGAGCTGGAGGAACGGCTCAAGGAGCTCGAGGGTCAGGGCAAGCTCCTCGAGGCGCAGCGCCTGCGCATGCGCACCGGGTTCGACCTCGAGATGCTGCAGCAGCTGGGATTCTGCTCGGGCATCGAGAACTACTCGCGGCACCTCGACGGTCGTCAGCCGGGGGAGCCGCCGCACACGCTGCTCGACTTCTTCCCCGACGACTTCCTGCTCGTCATCGACGAGTCGCACGTGACGGTGCCGCAGATCGGGGCGATGTACGAGGGGGACGCCTCCCGCAAGCGCACCCTCGTCGACCACGGCTTCCGACTCCCGAGCGCGATGGACAACCGTCCGCTGCGGTGGGACGAGTTCAAGCAGCGCATCGGACAGACGGTGTATCTGTCGGCGACGCCGGGGCGGTACGAGATGGGCATCGCCGACGGCGTGGTGGAGCAGATCATCCGCCCCACGGGTCTGGTCGACCCGCAGATCATCGTCAAGCCGTCCAAGGGGCAGATCGACGACCTCCTCGAGGAGATCCGGATCCGCGCCGAGCGCGACGAGCGCGTGCTCGTCACGACGCTGACGAAGAAGATGGCCGAGGAGCTCACGGACTTCCTCGGCGAGCACGGCGTCCGCGTGCGCTATCTGCACTCCGACGTCGACACGCTGCGGCGCGTCGAGCTGCTCACCGAGCTGCGCGCCGGCGTCTACGACGTCCTCGTCGGCATCAACCTGCTGCGCGAGGGCCTCGACCTGCCCGAGGTGTCGCTCGTCGCGATCCTCGACGCGGACAAGGAGGGGTTCCTGCGCAGCGGCACGTCGCTCATCCAGACGATCGGCCGTGCGGCGCGCAACGTCTCCGGCGAGGTCCACATGTACGCCGACAACATGACCGACTCCATGCGCGCCGCGATCGAGGAGACCGAGCGGCGCCGCGAGAAGCAGATCGCCTACAACCTCGCGAACGGCATCGACCCCCAGCCGCTGCGCAAGCGCATCGCGGACATCACGGAGGTGCTCGCGCGCGAGGCCTCCGACACCGATCGGATGCTGCGGGGCAAGGCCGCGTCGAAGACGAAGTCCGGCAAGGGCAAGTCGCCCACGCCGCAGCTTCGTCGGGAGGGCATCGCCGCCGAGGGCGCCAACCAGCTGGAGGCGACGATCGCGGATCTGTCCGAGCAGATGCTCGCCGCGGCGGCCGAGCTCAAGTTCGAGCTCGCGGCGCGGCTGCGCGACGAGGTGCAGGAGCTCAAGAAGGAGCTGCGCGCCATGGAGCGGGCCGGGCACGCGTGAAGCGACCGGCGCCGGACGAGGCGTCGGCGGTTCCGGGGTGCCGGGTGCGCGTCAGGGGCAGTGCATGAGGGGCTTGGGGCCCGAGCGGTCGAACGTGTGCTCTGACATCGGCGCACCGCACAGCGGACAGGGCCGCTCGGTGCGGACCGGTTCGGGCGTCGTCTCGTAGGGGCCCACCGAGGCGGGGCCCGCGACGCGGATGAGCTTCGAGTTGAGCCACGCGTACCAGCCGCCCGCCTCGCGCACCCGCTGTCGCAGGGGAGGGGAGCCGGGAGTGTGCCGCGTCATGTTTCTTAGTGTACTAAAGATTCGTGCGTAGGATCGTGTGCATGGATGCCATCGACGACCGCGACGACCTCCTCAAGCTCGACAACCAGCTGTGCTTCGCCCTCGTGACCGCAGCGCGCAACGTCGTGGCGGTCTATCGCCCCGTGCTCGAGCCGCTCGGGCTCACGCATCCGCAGTACCTCGTGATGCTCGCGCTGTGGGAGCAGTCCCCGCGCGCGCTCGGCGCCCTGGCGGACGAGCTGGCCATGGAGCCGGCGACGCTGTCGCCGCTCGTCAAGCGGCTCGAGGCACAGGGACTCGTGTCGCGGGGGCGCAGCGCGGACGACGAGCGCCGGCTCGCGATCGCGCTGACGGAGGCCGGCCACGCCCTCCGCGAGCGGGCGCTCGAGGTCCCCGGCGAGATCATGGCGCGCACGGGGCTCGACGTCGCGCAGATCGCCGCGCTGCGCGACGCGCTCGCGCCGTTCGCGGGGCGGCGCCCCGTCGCGACCGCGTGACGCCCCGTGACGGCGCCACCAGATGAGGTCTTTCTCATGTTCTAGGTGAACTCTCAGGAACTTCCTACGCTCAGGGGTGACGCGTCTCGCGAATCCGCCGACGGCGTCTTCCGGTAACCCCATCGGCACGAAAGAGGAAGCTCACATGCGAACTCGCCCCCCGCTCGACCACGAGACATCCCGGCCACGACGGCTCGCCGTCGGCGCCGCGGCCACGGCGGCCGCGCTCGGCCTCGGGGTGCTCACCGCCCCCGCGGCGCACGCCGCTCCGATCGCCGTGCAGATCCTGGCGACCAACGACTTCCACGGCCGCATCCTCGACAACGAGACGAACGGCGAGGCCGGCGCCGCGGTCCTCGCCGGCGCGGTCGCGCAGCTGCGCGCGGAGAACCCCTACACGGTGTTCGCGGCCGCCGGCGACCTCATCGGCGCCTCCACGTTCGAGTCCTTCATCCAGAGCGACAAGCCCACGATCGACGCCCTCAACGCCGCGGGCCTGGAAGTGTCGGCGGTCGGCAACCACGAGCTCGATCAGGGCTACGAGGACCTCGTCGACCGCGTGCTGGCGCCGTACGACGCGGAGGACAATCCGTACGGCGGCGCCGAGTGGGAGTACATCGCCGCCAACCTCAAGATGCGCGCGACGGGCGACCCCGCCGTGCCGGCGACATGGGTCAAGACCTTCGGCGATGTCGAGGTCGGCTTCGTGGGCGCGGTCACCGAGGACCTGCCCACACTCGTGAGCCCGGACGGCATCGCCGACATCCAGGTGACCGGCATCGTCGAGTCGGTCAACGCGGAGGCGGCGCGGCTCGTCGACGACGGCGCCGACCTCGTCGTGATGCTCGTCCACGAGGGCGCCGCGACGACGGACTGCGCGCAGGGCACCGCTCCGGGCACCCGCTGGGGGGCCATCGTGGACGGCATCTCCCCGAACGTGGACGCGATCGTCTCCGGTCACACGCATCTCGCCTACAACTGCGCGTACCCCGTGCAGAGCTGGATCGACGAAGGGCGCGCCGTCACGACGCGCCCGGTCGTCTCGGCGGGGCAGTACGGCATGAACCTCAACCAGCTCGTCTTCACGGTCGACGGCGCCACCGGCGAGGTCTCCGCCCTGACGCAGAGCATCCTGCCGCTGGAAGACGCGTCGTTCGTGCCCCGATACCCGGCCGACGAGGCCGTCGCGGAGATCGCGGCGGCGGCGAAGGCCGAGGCCGACGTGCTCGGCGCCGAGGAACTCGGCACCATCGCCGGGCCGTTCAACCGCGCGCAGGCGCTCAACGCGGCGGGTGCCCGCATCGAGAACCGCGGCGGCGAGTCCACGCTCGGCAACCTCGTCGCCGAGGTCCAGCGGTGGGCGACGGAGCAGCCCGAGTCCGGGGCCGCGCAGATCGCGTTCATGAACCCGGGCGGCCTGCGCGCCGACATGGTCGGCACGGATCCCGGCGACGGCTCCTTCCCCCGCCCCCTCACGTACAAGCAGGCGGCGGGCGTCCAGCCCTTCGCCAACACGCTCGTGAACATGCGGCTCACGGGGGCGCAGATCAAGACGGTGCTCGAGCAGCAGTGGCAGCGCGACGCGCTCAACGCGCTGCCCACGCGGCCCTTCCTTCGGCTGGGCGTCTCGGACGGCTTCACCTACACCTACACCCAGAAGATCGTCACCGAGACGCGGCTGGACGACCCCGCCACGCCGAACGTCGACGAGTCCCTCACGCCTTACCAGGCGCCGAAGGGCACCATCACGGGCATGTGGCTGAACGGGACGCCGATCGACCTCGCGGCGTCGTACTCGGTCACGGTCAACTCGTTCCTCGCCGCGGGCGGCGACAACTTCCGCGAGCTCGCCGCCGGCACCGACAAGCGCGACACGGGCAAGATCGACCTGTCCGCCATGGTCGACTACATGGCCGCGTTCGGCTCGTCGACGGCGCTGCCCGTCGACAGCGCGCAGCGCGCGGTCGAGGTGACCTTCCCGGAGGACGCGCCGGCGACCTACGAGCCCGGCGGCACGGTGGCGTTCGCCGTCAGGTCGTGGTCCATGACGACGGAGGCCGACGCCAAGGACACCGCGGTGGACGTGACGCTGGACGGCAAGAAGCTCGGCTCGTTCCCGCTGGACAACACGATCGGCACGGCGCTGTACGACGACTACGGCACGGCCGCGGTGAGCGTCAGGCTCCCCGCGAAGCTCGCGCAGGGCACCGCGCAGCTCGTGCTCACCGGAGCGACCACCGGCACCACCGTGACCGTCCCGATCACGGTGGCCCAGAAGGTCGCGTCGGCGACCATCGCCTGGCCGAACAAGCTCCTCGCCAAGAAGGGCGCCCCCGTCGGCTACACCGTCCTCGTGACGGCGAAGGGCGTCATCCCGACCGGGACGGTGACCGTCTACGACGGCAAGACCGCCATCGCGACGGCGACGCTCACCGCGACGGACCGCGGGGTGGCGACCTTCACGCTGTCCTCGCTCGGGCGCGGTCTGCACGCGCTGTCGGCGACCTACGGCGGCGACGCGAAGGTCGCCGCGTCGACGAGCATCAAGCTGCCCGTGCTGATCCTGTAGCGCGGCGGTGACGCGGAAGGGCCCGGGGACGTCGTCCCCGGGCCCTTCCGCTGCGCGTCCGGCTCAGTACCAGCCGGTGCGCTTGGAGTGCGACCACGCCTTGCAGGGCGTCTTGTAGCGCTTCTTGATGTACTTGAGGCCCCACTTGATCTGGGTCGTGGCGCCCTTGCGCCAGTCCTTGCCCGCCGACTTCATCTTCGTGCCGGGGTAGGCCTGCGGGATGCCGTAGGCGCCGTGCACCTTCCCGGCGGTCACACGCCAGCCGGACTCCTTCTTCCAGAGCTTGACCAGGCACGTGTACTGCTTCGTGCTCCAGCCCCGCTTCGCGACGAGGGTCTTGGCGATCTTCTTCGCCTGGGCCGGGGTGGTGACGTGGCTCGCCGCCTGGGCGGGAGCGGCATCGACGACGGCGGTCGCGGGAGCGATGCCGAGCGCGAGCGTGAGGGCGAGGGCAACGGCGAGCGCGCGCTTCTTCATCGCTTTCGGGTCCGTTCTGTCGGGTACGGTTCGGGCCCCATGATCGGGTGAGACCTGCTCCCGCGCGGTGGGGGAGCGGCCTGCTTCGGGGCACAAGCATGACACCCTACGGGGCGAAATGCCACGCCACCTGGGCGGAACCTGAGCGCGCGGTGCGCTCGCGGCGAACGCGGGCCGCTGCGGCGCCCGCTCACGGCCGGGTGTCAGAGGGCCGACCTACACTTGTCTGGTGCCCATCGTCCCCGTTGCCTCCAATGCGAAACTGAGCGTCCGGGGTGCCCGGGTGCACAACCTCAAGGACGTCGATCTCGACATCCCCCGCGACGCGATGGTGGTGTTCACCGGCCTCAGCGGGTCGGGCAAGTCGAGCCTCGCGTTCGACACGATCTTCGCCGAGGGGCAGCGCCGGTACGTCGAGTCGCTGAGCGCCTACGCCCGCCAGTTCCTCGGGCAGGTGGACCGTCCGGACGTCGACTTCATCGAGGGTCTCAGCCCGGCGGTGTCGATCGACCAGAAGTCGACGAACCGCAACCCGCGCTCGACCGTCGGCACGATCACCGAGATCCACGACTACATGCGTCTGCTGTGGGCGCGCATCGGCGTGCCGCACTGTCCCGTGTGCGGCGAGCGCATCCAGCGCCAGACCGTGCAGCAGATCGCCGACCAGCTCATGGAGCTGCCCGAGCGCACGCGCTATCAGATCGTCGCTCCGATCGTCTCGCAGAAGAAGGGCGAGTTCGTCGACCTGTTCCGCGAGCTCGCCGCGAAGGGCTACTCGCGCGCCATCGTCGACGGCGAGCTCGTGCAGCTTTCCGAGCCGCCGACCCTGAAGAAGAGCTACAAGCACGACATCGCGGTCGTCGTCGACCGTCTCGTGGCGAGCCCCGACATCCTCACCCGCGTCACCGACTCCGTCGAGACGGCGCTGGGGCTCGCGGGCGGCATCGTGCAGGTCAACTTCGTCGACGAGGAGGGGGATGCCGCGTGGCAGTCCTTCTCGGAGAAGCTCGCCTGCCCGAACGGCCACCCGCTGCAGCTCACCGAGATCGAGCCGCGGACGTTCTCGTTCAACGCGCCCTTCGGCGCGTGCCCCACGTGCTCGGGTCTCGGCACGCGGATGTCGGTGGACGTCGACCTCATGCTGGGCGACGAGGAGCTCTCGATCAACGAGGGCGTCCTCATCCCGTGGACGACGCAGGGCAAGGGGCTGTTCCAGTACTACGAGCGCCTCCTGCAGGGGCTCGCGGACGACCTCGGGTTCTCGCTCGACACCCCGTGGAAGGACCTCCCGGAGGACGTGCAGAACGCCGTCCTGCGCGGCGAGAACTACAAGGTCACGGTCAAGTGGAAGAACCGCTACGGGCGGGAGATGCGGTACTCGTCGGGTTTCGAGGGCGTCGTGCCGTACATCGAGCGGCAGTACATGCAGGCCGAGTCCGACACGCAGCGGCAGCGCTGGGCGGAGTACCTGCGCGAGGTCCCGTGCCCCGTGTGCAACGGCGACCGTCTCAAGCCCGAGGTGCTCGCCGTGCTCGTGCACGGGCACTCGATCGCGGACGCGTCGCGCATGAGCCTCGCCGAGGCGCAGGCGTACTTCGCGAAGCTCGAGCTGACGGAGCGGGAGGCGAAGATCGCCGCCGCCGTGCTGCGGGAGATCCGCGCGCGCCTGGACTTCCTGCTGCAGGTGGGCCTGAACTACCTCAGCCTCGGCCGCTCGGCGGGCTCGCTCTCCGGCGGAGAGGCGCAGCGCATCCGCCTCGCGACCCAGATCGGGTCGGGGCTCACCGGCGTGCTCTACGTCCTGGACGAGCCGTCCATCGGCCTGCACCAGCGCGACAACCGACGCCTCATCGAGACGCTGCTGACGCTGCGCGACCTCGGCAACACCCTCATCGTCGTCGAGCACGACGAGGAGACCATCCAGGCCGCGGACTGGATCGTCGACATCGGACCGCGCGCGGGCGTCGACGGCGGCAACGTCGTGCACTCGGGCCCGTTCGACGCGCTGCTCACCGAGCGGTCGTCGCTCACCGCCGACTACCTGTCCGGGCGGCGCGAGATCCCGACGCCGAAGAAGCGCCGCAGGCTCGACAAGAGCCGCATGCTGACGGTCGTCGGCGCGCGCGAGAACAACCTCAAGAACATCACCGTCGACTTCCCGCTGGGTGTGCTGACCGCCGTCACGGGCGTGAGCGGGTCCGGCAAGTCGTCGCTGGTCAACGGCATCCTCTACGAGGTCCTCGCGACGCGCCTCAACGGCGCGCGCCGGGTCGCCGGCAAGCACACGCGCGTCACGGGACTGGAGAACCTCGACAAGGTCGTGCACGTCGACCAGGCGCCGATCGGCCGCACGCCGCGCTCGAACCCGGCGACCTACACGGGCGTGTTCGACCGGATCCGCACGCTGTTCTCCGAGACGACCGAGGCGAAGGTCCGCGGCTATCAGCCGGGCCGGTTCAGCTTCAACGTCAAGGGCGGCCGCTGCGAGGCGTGCGCGGGCGACGGCACGATCAAGATCGAGATGAACTTCCTGCCGGATGTCTACGTCGACTGTGAGGTGTGCCACGGCAAGCGGTACAACCGCGACACGCTCGCCGTGCACTACAAGGGCAAGAACATCGCCGAGGTGCTCGAGATGCCGATCGCGGAGGCGGCCGAGTTCTTCGAGCCGATCCAGGCGATCCACCGCTACCTCAAGACGCTCGTGGACGTGGGCCTGGGCTACGTGCGGCTCGGGCAGTCGGCGACGACGCTCTCCGGCGGCGAGGCGCAGCGCGTCAAGCTCGCCACCGAGCTGCAGCGCCGCTCGAACGGCCGTAGCATCTACGTGCTCGACGAGCCGACGACGGGTCTGCACTTCGAGGACGTGTCGCGCCTGCTCGAGGTGCTCAACGGGCTCGTCGACAAGGGCAACACGGTCATCGTCATCGAGCACAACCTCGACGTCATCAAGTCGGCGGACTGGGTGATCGATCTCGGACCGGAGGGCGGCTCCGGCGGCGGAGAGGTCGTCGCGGTGGGCACGCCCGAGCAGGTCGCACGCGTCGCGGAGAGCCACACGGGTGCCTTCCTGGCCGAGGTCCTCAGCACGCCGGCGGTCCGCAAGGCGGGCTGAGGATGGCGCGCAGCACCCCCACCGTCGCGTACAAGCCGAAGCCGGGGGAGATCCCGACCAACCCCGGGGTCTACCGGTTCCGCGACCGCGACGGCCGCATCCTCTACGTGGGCAAGGCGAAGAACCTCCGCGCGCGCCTGTCGAACTACTTCGCTCCGCTGCACACGCTGCACGAGCGCACGCGCCGCATGGTCACGACGGCGACCTCCGTGGAGTGGACCGTCGTCGCGAGCGACGTCGACGCGCTCCAGCTGGAGTACATGTGGATCCAGGAGTTCTCGCCGCCGTTCAACGTCCGCTACAAGGACGACAAGTCGTACCCGTACATGGCGATCACGCTCGCCGACGAGGCGCCGCGCGTCATCGTGACGCGCAACCGCCGCATCCCCGGGGCGAAGTACTTCGGTCCGTACCCCAAGGTGTGGGCGGTGCACGACACGATCGACCTCATGATCAAGGTGTTCCCGATCCGCACGTGCTCGGACGCCTCCTACAAGAAGGCGATGGCGACGGGCCGACCGTGCTTCCCCGGGCAGATCGGCCGCTGCGGCGGACCGTGCTCGATGAAGGTGACGGTCGAGGAGCACCGCGCCATCGTCGACGACTTCGTCGCCTTCATGTCCGGCGGCGACGAGCGCTTCACCCGCGAGCTCACGCGCCGCATGCGCGAGGCGTCCGCCGCGATGGACTACGAGTCGGCCGCGGAGTACCGCGACAAGCTGCAGTCCATCGAGGCCGTCCTCAACAAGAGCGCTCTCGTGCTGTCGTCCGACATGGACGCCGACCTGTTCGGCATCGCGGAGGACGAGCTCGCCGCCGCGGTCCAGCACTTCGTGATCCGCGGCGGGCGCGTGCGCGGTGTGCGAGCGTCGACGATCGAGAAGGAGATCGACATCGGCGGGGTCGACCTCGTCGACCAGATCCTGCAGCGGACCTACGGCGATGCGGCGCCCGCCGACATCCCGCGGACCGTCCTCGTGCCCGCCCTCCCGGACGACGCCGCCGAACTCGAGACGTGGCTGCAGGAGCGCCGCGGCAAGCGGGTCTCGATCCGCGTCGCACAGCGCGGCCGCAAGGCCGACCTGCTGCGCACCGCGACGCTCAACGCGCAGCAGGCGCTCGTGCTGCACAAGACCCGGCGCACGAGCGACTACGTCGCCCGCACCCAGGCGCTCACCGACCTGCAGGAGGCGCTCGGCCTCGCCGAGGCGCCGCTGCGCATCGAGGGCTTCGACGTCTCGCACCTGTCCGGCACGAACGTGGTCGCCTCGATGGTCGTGTTCGAGGACGGCCTGCCGCGCAAGGACCAGTACCGCACTTTCGGCGTGCCCGAGACGACCGACGACACCGATTCGCTCTACCAGGTGCTCACACGGCGGCTCGCGTACCTCGATCGGCCCGAGGAGAACCCGGAGCCGACCCCCACCGACGACGGTGAGGTCGTGACGACCCGCAAGCGCCCGCGCTTCGCCTACCCGCCGCAGCTGCTCGTCGTCGACGGCGGCAAGCCTCAGGTGGAGGCGGCGGCGCGCGCCCTCGCCGACGCCGGGCACGAGGAGATCGCCCTGTGCGGCATCGCGAAGCGTCTCGAGGAGGTGTGGCTGCCGGGGGAGGACTTCCCGGTGATCCTGCCGCGCACGAGCGAGGCGCTGTACCTCCTGCAGCGCCTGCGCGACGAGGCGCACCGGTTCGCGATCACGCACCAGCGCAAGCGCCGACGCCGCGACATCCAGAGCGTCCTGTCGGAGGTCCCGGGCCTCGGCGACGCGCGCATCAAGGCGCTGCTGCGGCACTTCGGCTCGGTGACCGCGCTCAAGAAGGCGACCGCCGACGAGATCACCGAGCTGCCCGGCATCGGGCCCAAGCTCGCCGCGAGCATCGTCGCCCACCTCGCGGGCGACGAGCGCTGATCGCTAGGCTGGAGGCGTCGACGGGGGAGGCGATGGCGGACGAGGCGCGGGGCACCGGTGAGGTCCTGATCGTGACGGGCATGTCCGGCGCCGGGCGGTCGACCGCCGCGGACGCCCTGGAGGACCTCGGCTGGTACGTCGTGGACAACCTCCCGCCCCAGATGCTCAAGCCCCTGCTGGACCTGGCGGGCGTGGCATCGGCGGCACTCCCGCGGGTCGCCGCGGTCGTCGACGTGCGCGGCGGCGACATGTTCACGCACCTGCCCGAGGTCACCCGGGCCCTGCGCGACGGGCGCCAGCTGCGCGTCGTGTTCCTCGACGCCTCCGACGACGTGCTCGTGCGCCGATTCGAGGCCGTGCGCCGTCCGCACCCGCTGCAGGGAGACGGGACGATCCTCGACGGCATCCGGCTCGAGCGCCAGCGCCTGGCGTCCGTGCGCGAGAACGCCGACGTCATCATCGACACGTCGGGCTACAACATCCACCAGCTCGCGATGCAGGTCGCCGACCTCTTCTCCGAGGAGGGACAGGCGCGGCACACCGTCACCGTGCTCAGCTTCGGATTCAAGTACGGGCTGCCGACGGACGCCGACCTCGTCGCCGACATGCGGTTCCTGCCCAACCCGTACTGGAAGGACGAGCTGCGCGCGCTCACCGGCGAGGATCCGCAGGTGCGCGAGTTCGTGCTCGGCCAGGAGGGCGCCCTCGACTTCATCGAGGCGTACGCCGGCGCCCTGCGCCCGGTGCTGGCCGGGTATCAGCGGGAGAACAAGCGGCACTCCACCGTCGCGGTCGGCTGCACGGGCGGCAAGCACCGCTCGGTGGTGACGGCCATCGAGCTCGCCCGCCGGCTCGCGGACGAGCCCGGAGTGGCGGTGCGCGTCCGACATCGCGATCTCGGTCGCGAGTAGGCTGGATGCTTCGCCGTCGCGAACCCGCATCCCCCTGAAGAACCATCGAGGAGTCCCGCTGTGCCATTGACCGCCGACGTGAAGGCCGAGCTGATCGCGGTGCGCGACCCCCGCCCCACTGCCCGCGTCGCAGAGCTCACGACGCTGCTCCGCTTCTCCGGCGGACTGCACTCGATCGCCGGCCGCGTGGCCGTCGAGGCGGAGGTCGACTCGCAGGGACTTGCCCGCCGCGTCGTGCGCGACCTCGTCGAGATCTACGGCGTGCGGCCCGACGTCAAGGAGGTGCAGGCCGGCGGGGCCCGGCCCGGGACGCACTGGGTCGTGCGCGTCGTGGACGGCGGCGAGACGCTCGCGCGTCAGACCGGACTGCTCGACCAGCGCCGCCGCCCCGTGCGCGGACTGCCGAACCGCCTCATCGCCGGCTCGCGCGAGGACGCCGCGGCCATCTGGCGCGGCGCGTTCCTCGCCGGCGGCACCCTCAGCGAGCCCGGCCGCTCGGCGGCCCTCGAGGTCACGTGCCCGACGCCCGAGGCCGCCATGGCGCTCGTCGGCGCGGCGCACCGATTCGGCGTCGCCGCCAAGGCGCGCGAGGTGCGCGGCGTGCCGCGCGTGGTCGTGCGCGACGGCGAGGCCATCCGCGCCATGCTCACCGCCATCGGCGCCACCGGCACGGCGACCGAGTGGGAGCAGCTGCGGCAGCGCCGCGAGGTGCGCGCGGGCGTCAACCGGCTCGTGAACTTCGACGACGCCAACCTGCGCCGCTCCGCGCAGGCCGCCGTCGCCGCGTGCGCGCGCGTCGAGCGCGCGCTGGAGATCCTCGGCGACGACACCCCCGACCATCTGCGGCAGGCGGGTGAGCTGCGTCTCGCGCACCGCGACGCGAGCCTCGACGAACTCGGCCACCACGCCGATCCGCCGCTCACGAAGGACGCCGTCGCCGGCCGCATCCGGCGCCTGCTCGCGATGGCGGACAAGCGCGCCGAGCAGGAGGGGATCCCCGGCACCGACGCCAACGTCCCCACCGGCGCACAGGACTGACGCGCGGCATCCGCGCACCGGCCTCGTCCCTCGCCGCAGAAGGCCGTCATACGGGAAGCAACCCCCTCCCTCGCGCGTTGGGCGTCAGTAGGATGAAGGTCATCCGACGTCTCAAAGGAAGAAGCATCATGGCGAAGTACACGCTGCCCGATCTCCCCTACGACTACGCGGCCCTGGCCCCGCACATCAGCGCGGCGATCATGGAGCTGCACCACGACAAGCATCACCAGGCGTACGTCACGGGTGCCAACACGGCGCTCGACCAGCTCGCGGAGGCCCGCGAGAAGGGCGACTTCGCCAACGTGAACAAGCTGGAGAAGGACCTCGCGTTCAACCTGGGCGGGCACACGAACCACTCGATCTTCTGGACGAACCTGTCGCCGGACGGAGGCGACAAGCCCACCGGTGAGCTGGCGTCCGCGATCGACGACCACTTCGGTTCGTTCGACAAGTTCCAGGCCCACTTCTCCGCCGCCGCGCTCGGCGTGCAGGGCTCGGGCTGGGCGGGTCTGTTCTGGGACTCGATCGGTGAGAACCTCATCATCCAGCAGTTCTTCGACCAGCAGTCGCAGTTCGCCGCGGGCACCGTTCCGCTGCTGCTGCTGGATGTCTGGGAGCACGCGTACTACCTCGACTACAAGAACGTGCGTGCGGACTATGTGAAGGCCTTCTGGAACATCGCCAACTGGGCGAACGTGCAGGATCGCTTCACAACCGCCCGGGAGCAGGGCGCGGGTCTGCTGGTACTGTCGTAACCGGTGCGGGCGTCCCGGTGGGACCCCCGCCGGGACGCCGTGGTCCCTGTCTTATTCCGCGCTACCGCGCACGACATACCAGGAGACAATCCGTGACCGTCAAGATCGGGATCAACGGCTTCGGCCGCATCGGACGCAATTTTCTTCGGGCCGCTCTCGCACAGGGAGCCGACCTCGAGATCGTCGCGGTGAACGACCTCACCGACAACAAGACGCTGGCACACCTGCTCAAGTACGACTCCGTGGGCGGACAGCTCAGCGAGGACGTCTCGTACGACGGTGACTCGATCACCGTCGGCGGCAAGAAGATCCGCGTGCTCGCCGAGCGCGAGCCCGCCAACCTGCCGTGGGGCGAGCTCGGCGTCGACATCGTCATCGAGTCCACCGGCCGCTTCACCGACGCGGCCGACGCGGGCAAGCACATCGCCGGCGGCGCCAAGAAGGTCATCATCTCCGCGCCCGCCAGCGGCGAGGACGGCACCTTCGTGATGGGCGTGAACGAGGAGACCTACGACCCGGCGACGGATCACATCATCTCCAACGCCTCCTGCACCACGAACTGCCTCGCGCCGCTCGCGAAGGTGTTCGAGGACACGTTCGGCATCGAGCGCGGCTTCATGATGACCGCCCACGCCTACACCGCCGACCAGAACCTGCAGGACGGCCCGCACAAGGACCTGCGCCGTGCCCGCGCCGCCGCGATCAACATCGTGCCGGCCTCGACCGGTGCCGCGAAGGCCATCGGCCTCGTGCTGCCCGAGCTCAACGGCAAGCTGAGCGGCTCGTCCTACCGCGTGCCGGTCCCGACCGGCTCGATCGTGGACCTCACCCTCATCACGCCCGCCGAGGGCGTCACCGTCGAGAAGGTCAACGAGGCGTACAAGGCCGCCGCCGCCGAGGGGCGCCTGGCGGGCATCCTCGAGTACACCGAGGATCCGATCGTCTCGAGCGACATCCAGCTCAACCCGCACTCGTCGATCTTCGACTCGGGCCTGACCAACGTCAGCGGCAACCTCGTCAAGGTCTCGGCCTGGTACGACAACGAGTGGGGCTACTCCAACCGTCTCGTCGACCTCACCGAGTACGTCGCCGAGCGTCTCTGATCCACCCCGCACGCATCACACAGATCACCATGGCACTGCGCACCCTCAGCAGCCTGGGTCCGCTGGCCGGCAAGCGCGTCATCGTCCGTGCTGACCTCAACGTCCCTCTCAAGGACGGGGTCATCACGGACGACGGCCGCGTGCGGGCCACGCTCCCCACGCTCAACACCCTGATCCACCAGGGCGCACGCGTCGTCGTGTGCTCCCACCTGGGCCGCCCCGACGGCGCTCCGGACCCCGAGTACAGCCTGGCGCCGGTCGCCCAGCGACTGTCCGAGCTTCTCGGCAAGCCGGTCGCGTTCGCCCGTGACACGGTGGGGGAGTCCGCCGAGGAGGCCGTCGCCGCCCTCGACGACGGCGATGTCGCGGTGATCGAGAACCTCCGCTTCAACCCGGGCGAGACCGCGAAGGACGAGGCCGCGCGTCGCGCGTTCGCGGAGCAGCTCGCCGCCCTCGGCGACGTGCTCGTGTCTGACGGCTTCGGTGTCGTGCACCGCAAGCAGGCGTCGGTGTACGAGCTCGCGCAGCTCCTGCCGTCGGCCGCGGGCCTGCTCATCGAGTCCGAGCTGAACGTCCTCGACCGCCTCACCGAGAACCCCGAGCGTCCCTACACGGTCGTGCTCGGCGGCTCCAAGGTGAGCGACAAGCTGGGCGTCATCTCACACCTGCTGCCGCGCGTGGACCGCCTGCTCATCGGCGGCGGCATGCTGTTCACCTTCCTCGCGGCCGAGGGCCACAAGGTCGGCTCGAGCCTGCTCGAGCAGGACCAGATCGACGCCGTGCGCGGCTACCTCGCCGAGGCGAAGGAGCGCGGCGTCGAGCTCGTCCTCCCCACGGACGTCGTCGTCGCGGCGGCCTTCAGCGCCGACGCCGAGCACGTCGTCACCGCGGCCGACGCCATCGAGGACTCGCCGTTCGGCGCCTCCGGACTCGGCCTGGACATCGGCCCCGAGACGTCCGCCGCCTTCGCGGAGGCGATCCGCGGGTCGCGCACCGTGTTCTGGAACGGCCCCATGGGCGTCTTCGAGCTGGCCCCGTTCGCGGCCGGCACGAAGGCCGTCGCGCAGGCGCTCACCGAGGTCGACGGCCTCAGCGTCGTCGGCGGCGGCGACTCGGCGGCCGCAGTGCGTCAGCTGGGCTTCCGCGACGAGCAGTTCGGTCACATCTCGACCGGCGGCGGCGCGAGCCTGGAATTCCTCGAAGGCAAGAAGCTCCCCGGACTGGAGGTCCTCGGATGGTCGTGACCAGAACACCGTTCCTTGCAGGCAACTGGAAGATGAACCTCGACCACCTGCAGGCGGTGGCGTTCGTGCAGAAGCTCGACTGGGCGCTGCGCGACGCGGGCCACGACCGGGGCACGGTGGAGGTGGGGATCTTCCCGCCCTACACCGATCTGCGTAGCGTGCAGACCCTCATCGACGCCGACCACATCGCCTTCTCGCTCGGCGCGCAGGACCTCTCGGTGCACGACTCCGGTGCGTACACCGGCGAGATCTCGGGACAGTTCCTCGCGAAGCTCAACGTCTCCTACGTCATCATCGGCCATTCCGAGCGCCGCCAGTACCACGGCGAGACCGATGAGGTCGTCGCCGCCAAGGTGCAGGCGGCCCTGCGTCACGGGCTCGTCCCGGTGATCTGCGTCGGCGAGACCGCGGAGGACCTCGAGGAGTTCGGAGCGGCGGCGGTCCCCGTCGGCCAGCTGGAGGCGGCGCTCGAGGGCGTCAAGCCCGGCGCCGACATCGTGGTCGCCTACGAGCCGGTGTGGGCCATCGGCTCGGGTCAGGCCGCGACGCCGCAGCAGGCGCAGGAGGTCTGCGCGAAGCTGCGCGAGGTCGTCGCGGAGCGCCTCGGCGCCGACACCGCCGGCAAGACCCGTGTCCTGTACGGCGGCTCGGTGAAGGCCGCGAACATCGCGAGCTTCATGCGCGAGCCGGATGTCGACGGGGCGCTGGTGGGCGGTGCGAGCATCGTCGTCGACGAGTTCGCCTCGATCATCCGCTACCAGAAGCACGTCGGCGTCTGAGGCGTCGGTATAATCGATCCTCGTGCGGTCCGTCGGGATCGCCGTGAAAGGCGCAGACCACTGTGGAGTTCCTCACATTCATCCTGCAGGTGCTGCTCGGACTCACGAGCCTGCTGCTCACGCTGCTGATCCTGCTCCACAAGGGCCGCGGAGGCGGCCTGTCCGACATGTTCGGCGGCGGCATGACCTCCGCGCTGGGCTCGTCGGGTCTCGCTGAGCGCAACCTCAACCGATTCACGGTCGTGCTCGCACTCATCTGGTTCGTGTCGATCGTGGCACTCGGCCTCATCACCAAGTTCAACGGAGTCTGACATGGCAACCGGCGGAAACGCGATCCGCGGCACCCGGGTGGGTGCCGGTCCCATGGGCGAGCAGGACCACGGCTTCCACGCGGAGCGCGTGGCGATCACCTACTGGGACGCCCTCGGCAACGAGACCGTCCGCTACTTCGCGGCGAACGTCCCGGAGGAGGAGATCCCGGACGTCATCGACCACCCGCATTCGGGCCTTCCGGCCGGGCGCGACAAGGACAACCCGCCCGCCGTCGCCAAGACCGAGCCGTACAAGACGCACCTCGCCTACGTGAAGGAGCGTCGCACCGAGGAGGAGGCGGAGACCCTCCTCGAGGACGCCCTGCAGCAGCTGCGTGAGCGTCGCGGACAGATCTGACCTCATCTGCATCGACCGGAACCGTCGCCTCGTGCGGCGGTTCCGTCGTCCCGGGGGCGGTCAGTCGCGCTCGATGAGCTCCGGCGGCACCTGGGCGGCAGCCGCCGTGTCGACGAAGAGGACCGTGCGCTTGCGGCCCTTGGCACCCGCGGCGGGAACGCTCGCGTAGCTGGCGCCGGCCAGGACGAGTCCGAGGGCGGATGCCTTGTCGGCACCCGAGAGGGCCATCCACAGCCGCGTCGACGAGTTGATGACGGGGCGTGTGAGCGTGATGCGCTCCGGCGGCGGCTTGGGGGAGTCCCGCACGGCGGCGGTGGCGACATCCGTGAGCGTGATCTCCGGGCGGTCCGGGAACAGCGACGCGATGTGCGCGTCGGGCCCCACGCCCAGCAGGCAGATGTCGAACGTCGGCCACGGCTGCTCGGCCGTGCCGAAGCGCGCCAGCTCACGCGCGTAGGCCTCCGCCGCGGCATCCAGATCCAGGCCGTCGTCGGTCGCGGCCATCTCGTGCACGTTCTCGGCGGGGATCTCGATCCGGTCCAGCAGCGCGGTGCGCGCCAGCAGGGCGTTGCGCTCGGGGTCGGACCGCGGGACGAAGCGCTCGTCGCTCCACCAGACGTGCACGAGCGACCAGTCGACGTCGTCGCGCTCCGGGTGCTCGCCCACGGCCCGCAGGGACGCGCCGCCGGTCGTCCCGCCGGTGAGGGAGACGTGCACGGTGCGGCCCTTGCGGGTCCAGTTGCCCAGGCGGGACACGAGGCGGTTCGCGACCACCTCCGCCACGGCGGCCGGATCGTCCTTGACGACGACCCGTCGCTCGGTCACCCAGTCAATCGGCGTGGCCATCGTTCTCCTGCGTCGCGGGAGGACCGAGCAGCTCCCAGCCCTCCGTGATGACTCGACCATACAGGAGGTCGGGATCGAGGCTGCGCAGCTCCTCGGCCAGGCACTCGCGCAGCGTGCGACGCGGGAAGGAGAGGTCGTGCGCGGGCTGACCGGGCTGGCTCAGGACCGCGATGCCGGGGGCGGGACGCTCGAGGAGGATGTCTCCGCTGGCCCGCGTGAGCCGCACCGACTTGATGCCGCTGGCCCACTCGTCCGGCGTGAGGTAGCGGTACCGGACGGGGACGTCGAGCTTGAGGCGCAGCCATGCCGCGAGCAGGCCGGTGGAGGGGGAGTCGGCGGCTCCGAGCACCTCGACGGCCGTGACCGGCTCGTACGGCGGCTGGTCGAGCACCGCGGCGAGCTGCTCGCGCCAGCGGGTCACGCGCGTCCACGCGAAGTCCGTGTCGCCGGGCGCGTGGTGGCTGCCGAGGTCCTTGGCCCAGGCGGCGGGGTCCTCGTGGCGGGACGCGTCGGTGATGCGACGGGTCGCCATGCGCCCGATCGCGGACTCGGAGGGGATCGGCGGCGTGTCGGACGGCCACCACGCCACGACGGGGGCGTCCGGCAGCAGCAGGCCGGTCACGAGGCTCTCCGCGTTGGATGCCGCGGCGCCGTACGCATGCAGGACGATGACCTCGCTCGCGCCGGCGTCGCCGCCCACGCGGATCTCGGCGTCCAGACGCGGCTCGGACTCGTCGTCGCGGTCGAGGGTGAGCACGATGACGCGCATGGGGTGCTCGCGGGACGCGTCGTTCGCCGCCTCGATGGCGTCTTCCTGGGCGCCGTACTTCGACGAGATGATGAGCGTCAGCACGCGGCCGAGGGCGACGACGCCGCCCTCCTCGCGGACCTGCACGAGGGCCTTCGCCACCTTGCTGACGGTGGTGTCGGGGAGCGAGATGATCATGGACGCCTCCAGACGCGGCCGTCGCGGGCGAGCAGCTCGTCGGCCGATGGGGGACCCCACGAGCCCGGACTGTACTGCTCGAGCGGTCCGCCCTGGGCGGCCCAGAACTGCTCGACGGGGTCGAGGATGCGCCACGAGAGCTCGACCTCCTCGTGGCGGGGGAACAGGGGCGGGTCGCCGAGGAGCACGTCGAGGATGAGACGCTCGTAGGCCTCGGGGCTCGCCTCGGTGAACGCGTGGCCGTAGCCGAAGTCCATCGTGACGTCGCGCACGTTGCTGCCCGAGCCGGGGACCTTCGAGCCGAAGCGGATCGTCACGCCCTCGTCGGGCTGGACGCGGATGACGAGCGCGTTCTGTCCGAGCTCGGTGGTCTCCGAGCGGGAGAAGAGATGCTCCGGCGCGTGCTTGAACACGACGGCGATCTCGGTGACGCGACGGCCGAGGCGCTTGCCGGTGCGGAGGTAGAACGGGACGCCCGCCCAGCGGCGCGTCGCGATCTCCAGCTTCACGGCGGCGTAGGTCTCGGTCGTCGAGTCCGGCGCCATGCCGTCCTCCTCGAGGAAGCCGAGCACCTTCTCGCCGCCCTGCCATCCGCCCGCGTACTGCCCGCGCGCCGTGGCGAGGGCGAGGTCCTCCGGGAGGCGGACCGCGGCGAGCACCTTCTCCTTCTCGGCGCGCAGGTGACGCGCATCGAGGGAGATGGGCTCCTCCATGGCGGTGAGGGCGAGCAGCTGCAGCAGGTGGTTCTGGATGACGTCCCGCGCCGCGCCGATGCCGTCGTAGTAGCCGGCGCGGCCACCCACGCCGATGTCCTCGGCCATCGTGATCTGGACGTGGTCGACGTAGTTGTTGTTCCAGATCGGCTCGTACAGCTCGTTGGCGAAGCGCAGCGCCAGGATGTTCTGGACCGTCTCCTTGCCGAGGTAGTGGTCGATGCGGAAGATCGAGTCGGCGGGGAACGCGGACCGCAGCGCGTCGTTGAGCTCGCGCGCGGATTCGAGGTCGTGCCCGAACGGCTTCTCGATGACGACGCGCCGCCAGCGCTCCGGCTGGTCGGCCGTGTCGTCGACGAGGCCGGACGACTTGAGCTTCTCCGCGACCATCGGGAACGCCTTGGGCGGGATGGACAGGTAGAACGCGTGGTTTCCCATCGTGCCGCGCTCGACGTCGAGCTTCTCGACCGTCTCGCGCAGGCGCCGGAAGGCGTCGTCGTCGCCGAACTCGCCGGAGACGAACCGGATGCCCTGCAGCAGCTGCTGCCACGTCTCCTCGCGGTACTCGGTGCGGGCGTACTGCTTGACCGCCTCGTGCACGACGTTCGCGAAGTCCTGGTCCTCCCAGTCGCGGCGCGCGAACCCGACGAGCGCGAAGCCCGGCGGGAGCAGACCGCGGTTGGCGAGGTCGTAGACGGCCGGCATGAGCTTCTTGCGGGACAGGTCGCCGGTGACGCCGAAGATCACGAGGGCGCTGGGCCCCGCGATGCGGTCGAGCCGACGATCGTCGGGGTCGCGCAGCGGATTGTGTCCGCGCGAGATGTCCACGGTCATGGCGTGTGCTCCTACTGGGCGGCTTCGAAGAGCGAAAGCACTTCGGGCTGCGGATCGGTGAGGGTCAGCGTGACGACGGGGCGCCCGTGGCCGTCGGCGAGGACGGATGCGTCGCCGGCCGCCTGCGCCTGGATGAGCTGGCCGAAGGTGAACGGCCGGCCCGGGATCTCGAGGTCGACGTCCGTGCTCTCCAGGATCTGCAGGAAGACGCCGTTGGCCGGCCCGCCCTTGTGGTACTGCCCGGTGGAGTGCAGGAACCGCGGCCCCCACCCGAACGTCGTGGGCCGGCCGGAGTCGGCCGCGACGAGCTCGCGCAGCCCGGACAGCTGCGGCAGCTGCAGGCGGTCCACGTAGGCCTGGATCGCGACGTACCCGTCGGCGGGGACCCGTGCCCACAGGGCGTCCAGGACGCCCGCAAGGGTGCCGGAGGCCGCGAGCTCCGGGTCGGAGACGCGCACCTCGACGCCCTCGACGGCGAACGCCGCCGGGGCCGGCTCGGGACGGGACTCCAGGAGTCCGCGCGCGGCCTGCTTCGCCGACTCGACGTCGGGCTGGTCGAACGGGTTGATGCCGAGCAGACGGCCCGCGATCGCGGTGGCGTACTCCCACACGATGAACTGCGCGGCCAGCGAGCCGCTCACGAGGATCTCGCCCTCGTGGTGCTCGCGGAAGTGGAACTCGTTCGCCTCGTCCACCAGGCGCACGATCTGCAGGTCGGCCGGCCTGCTCTCCAGCTCCGGCGAGACGGGCAGGAGCACGACGGGGAGGATGCCGGCCCCCGACTTCCCGGTCGACTCGGCGACCAGCTGCTCGATCCAGTCGGGCAGTCCGACGATGTGCGTCCCGTCGCTGACGAGTCCCAGCTTGTCGCGGCGCGCGTCGCCGCCGCCCGCGATGGCCGCCGCGAGGACGAGCGCCGGGTTGTCCGGGCTGTCGATCGCGACCTCGAGGAGCGTCGCGTCGGCCTCGTCGAGCAGCTCGGTGAGGTCGACGCCGGCGAGCCCCGCCGGGACGAGCCCGAAGGCGGTGAGCGCCGAGTAGCGCCCGCCGACGGTCGGATCCGCGTGGAAGACGCGGTAGCCGGCCTCCTGCGACGCCGTGTCGAGCGGTGAGCCGGGGTCGGTCACGACGACGATCCGCTCGGCCGGGTCGATTCCGAGATCCCGCCAGGCGGCCTCGAAGGCGCGCTTGGCGGAGTCGGTCTCGACCGTCGAGCCGGACTTCGATGAGACGATCAGCGCCGTGCGCTCGAGCCCCTCGTCCAGCGCCGCCAGGACCTGTCCCGGGGCGGTGGAGTCGAGGATGGTGAGCTCGACCCCCGCCGTCGCGGTGATCACCTCGGGCGCGAGCGACGAGCCGCCCATGCCGGCCAGCACGAAGTTCGTGACGCCGCGCTCGGCGAGCTCGGCGCGCAGCGCCTCGATCTCGGCCACGAGCGGGCGCGACACCGAGACGGCCTGCACCCACCCGAGCCGCTGGGAGGCCTCGGCCTCGGCGTCCGGCCCCCACAGGGTCGCGTCGCCGGCGGTGATGCCGGAGGCGACGAGATCCGCGATGAGTCCCGGCAGCGTCGCCTCGGCGACGGCCTTGACGTGGCCGGACAGGTGGATGTCGAAGGTCATCGCGCCGTCTCGGGCGCCTCGGCGAGAGCGCGGGCGACCGTGGCCTGCAGGTCGTGCCACGACGCGATGAACTTGTCGACGCCCTCGTCCTCGAGCACCTGGGTGACGTCGGCGAAGTCGACGCCCACCTCGGCGAGACGGTCGAAGACCTCGTGCGACTCGGTGTAGGCGCCGGTCACGGTGTCGCCGGTGACGACGCCGTGGTCGAAGGTCGCCTGGAGGGTCTTCTCCGGCATCGTGTTGACGACGCCGGGGGCCACCAGCTCGGTCACGTAGAGGGTGTCGGGCAGCGCCGGGTCCTTGACGCCCGTCGAGGCCCACAGCGGCCGCTGCACGTTGGCGCCCGCGGCGACGAGAGCCTTGGCGCGGTCGCTGGCGAAGAGCTCCTCGTACAGCTCGTACGCGAGGCGCGCATTCGCCAGACCCGCCTTGCCCTTGAGCTCGGCGGCGGCCGGGTCGCTGATGGCGGCGAGGCGCTTGTCGACCTCGGTGTCCACGCGGGACACGAAGAAGGAGGCTACGGAGTGGATCGACGAGAGGTCGTGGCCGTTCTCCTGGGCCTTCTCGATGCCGGCGAGGTAGGCCTCGATCACGTCGGCGTAGCGGTCGAGGCTGAAGATCAGGGTCACGTTGACGCTGATCCCGGCCGCGAGGGTCTCGGTGATGGCAGGCAGGCCCGCCTTCGTCGCCGGAATCTTGATGTGGACGTTGGGGCGGTCGACGCGCGCCCACAGCTCCCGGGCCTGCGCGATGGTGCCCGCCGTGTCGTGGGCGAGGTCGGGGGAGACCTCGATCGACACACGGCCGTCGACGCCGCCGGTCGCGTCGTAGACGGGGCGGAAGACGTCGGCGGCGTCGCGCACGTCGTCGGTCGTGATCGCGAAGATCGCGTCTTCGGCGGACGCGCCCTCGCCGGCGAGGCGGGCGAGCTTCGCGTCGTACGAGTCGTCGTCGGGGTTGCCGATCGCGCCCTGGAAGATCGTCGGGTTCGTGGTCACGCCCGACACGTTCCGCGTCGCGATGAGGTCGGCGAGGTTGCCGGTCTCGATCCGCTTGCGGGACAGGTCGTCGAGCCAGATGCTCACGCCGGCGGCGGTCAGGTCTTCGGTGGGGGTGCTCATTGCATTGCTCCTCAGGGGGTTTACGCTGCGGCGGCGGCGATGCTCTCGCGCGCCGCGTCGACGACGGCATCCGTCGTGATTCCGAACTTCTCGAACAGCGTCTTGTAGTCGGCGGAGGCGCCGAAGTGCTCGATGGACACGCTGCGGCCGGCGTCGCCGACGATGCCGCGCCACGGCATCGCCAGTCCCGCCTCGACCGAGACGCGGGCCTTGACCGAGGACGGCAGCACGCTCTCGCGGTAGGCCTCGTCCTGCTCGGCGAACCACTCGAGGCTCGGTGCGGAGACGACGCGTGCGTTGACGCCCTCGCCCTTGAGCACCTCGCGGGCCTCGACGGCCAGCTGGACCTCGGATCCGGTCGCGATGAGGATGACGTCGGGCGTGCCGCCCGGCGCCTCGGCGAGGACGTACGCGCCCTTGCTCGTGAGAGCCGCGGAGGCGAACGTGTCGCCCGAGGCCTCGCCCTCGCCGCGCGCGAACACCGGGATGTTCTGGCGGGTGAGCGCGATGCCGGCGGGGCCGCCGTGGCGGCGCAGGATCTCGAGCCACGCGTGGGCGACCTCGTTGGCGTCGCCCGGGCGCACCAGCGTGAAGTTCGGGATGGCCCGCAGCGCGGTCAGCTGCTCGATCGGCTGGTGCGTGGGGCCGTCCTCGCCGAGCGCGATGGAATCGTGCGTCCACACGAACGTCGAGGGGATGTTCATCAGGGCGGCCAGGCGCACCGGCGGGCGCATGTAGTCGCTGAAGATGAGGAACGTGCCGCCGTAGGCGCGGGTCGGTCCGTGCAGCGTGATGCCGTTGAGGATCGAGCCCATCGCGTGCTCGCGGATGCCGAAGTGCAGGACGCGCCCGTACGGGTCGCCCGCCCACTCGTGCGTCGACCACTCAGTGGGGATGAAGGACTTGCCGCCCTTGATGGTGGTGAGGTTCGACTCTGCGAGGTCGGCGGAGCCGCCCCACAGCTCCGGCATCACGGTGCCGAGAGCGCTGAGGACCTGGCCGGATGCCGAGCGGGTGGAGACATCCTTGCCCGCCTCGAAGGTCGGCAGGACGTCCTCGACGCCGTCAGGCAGCGCGTGCGCCTCGAGACGGTCCAGCAGCGCCTTGCGCTCGGGGTTGGCGGCCGCCCACGCGTCGAACGCCTTCTGCCACTCGGCCTCTTCGGCCTGGCCGCGGGCGACGAGCTCGCGGGTGTGGGCGATGACGTCGTCCGCGACGACGAACGACTGGGCCGGATCGAAGCCCAGGACCTCCTTGGTGGCGGCCAGCTCGTCCGCGCCCAGCGCGGCGCCGTGGATCTTGCCGGAGTTCTGCTTGCCGGGGGAGGGCCAGCCGATGATCGTCTTGAGGATGATGATGGACGGCTTGGACGTCTCGCCCTTGGCCGCCTCGATCGCCTCGTACAGCTCGTGGACGTCCTCGACGTACTGGCCGGTGCGCTTCCAGTCGACGGTCTGGACGTGCCAGCCGTACGACTCGTAGCGCTTCGCGACGTCTTCCGTGAACGCGACGTTGGTGTCGTCCTCGATCGAGATCTGGTTCGAGTCGTAGATGACGACGAGGTTGCCCAGCTGCTGGTGGCCGGCGAGGCTCGACGCCTCGCTCGTGACGCCCTCCTCGAGATCGCCGTCGGAGGCGATGACGTAGACGAAGTGGTCGAACGGGCTCGTGCCGGGGGCCGCGTCCGGGTCGAAGAGGCCGCGCTCATAGCGGGCCGCGTACGCGAAGCCGACGGATGAGGCGAGACCCTGCCCGAGGGGGCCGGTCGTGATCTCGACGCCCTTGGTGTGGCCGTACTCGGGGTGGCCCGGCGTGAGGGAGCCCCAGGTGCGCAGCGCCTCGAGGTCCTTCAGCTCGAGGCCGAAGCCGCCGAGGTAGAGCTGGACGTACTGGGTCAGCGACGAGTGGCCGGCCGAGAGGATGAAGCGGTCGCGGCCCAGCCAGTCCGGGTCGGCCGGGTTGTGGCGCATCACGCGCTGATACAGCAGGTACGCGACCGGGGCCAGGCTCATCGCGGTGCCGGGATGGCCGTTGCCGACCTTCTCCACGGCGTCCGCCGCCAGCACGCGCGCGGTGTCCACCGCGCGCTTGTCGATCTCATCCCAATGCAGTTCCGACACCCGGCCCGCCTTTCTTGAGGAAGTGCGCCCAGATGTGCCCCGATCCGCGGGCCCTTGTCCGTGTGGATAAGGGGGAATCGGCGCGGGCGCGCGTGTGTCTTCAGCATAGCGAAGCACCCTCCCCCCGGAGGCCGTGTGACGGGATCTCGGCGGGGGACCGGCCACCGCACCGGCGACCGGCGGCTCCGGGGCGGGTCCCGTGATGCGGATGCCATAGACTTGAGGGCGGAACTGCAGGCGGCGATGGCGGGGGCGATGGACATCACGAGGACGGCGGCGACCGACGCATCCGCGGAGGCATCCGCCCGAACCGGGCACTCCTTCGGCCGCACGGTCCGCGCCTACGTCGCGCTGACCAAGCCGCGCGTTCTGGAGCTTCTGCTGGTCACCACGGTGCCGGTCATGATCCTCGCGCAGGGCGGCCTCCCGAACCTGTGGCTCGTGCTGGCGACCGTCATCGGCGGCTCGCTGAGCGCCGGGTCCGCGGCCGCGTTCAACATGTACCTCGACCGCGACATCGACGCGCACATGCAGCGCACCGTCAACCGGCCGCTCGTGACCGGCGAGGTCTCGCCCCGCGGCGCGCTCGTGTTCGCCTGGACGCTGGCCGTCGTCTCCACGGTGTGGCTGCTGCTCACCACGAACTGGCTCGCGTCGGCGCTGTCGGCGTTCGCGATCTTCTTCTACGTCGTCATCTACACGATCGTGCTCAAGCGCCGCACCGAGCAGAACATCGTGTGGGGCGGCATCGCCGGCTGCTTCCCGGTGCTCATCGGATGGAGCGCGGTGACCGGCTCGCTCGCGTGGCCGCCCGTCATCCTCTTCCTGCTCGTCTTCCTCTGGACGCCGCCGCACTACTGGCCGCTGTCGATGAAGTACAAGAAGCAGTACGACGACGTCGACGTCCCGATGCTCGGCGCGACCCGCGACGGATCGCAGGTGGGCCTGCAGGTCATCCTGTACGCGTGGGCGACGGTGGCGTGCTCGCTGCTGCTCATCCCGGTCGTGCCGATGGGGCTCGTCTACTCGGTGTCCGCCGTCGTGTTCGGCGGCTGGTTCATCTACGAGTCGCACCGCCTCTACAACCGCGCCGTGCGCGGTACCGAGCCCGCGCCGATGCGCGTGTTCCACGCGTCGATCACGTACCTGACGCTCATCTTCCTCGCCATCGCGATCGACCCGCTGCTGCCGTTCTGACCCGCGTCCAACAGCGCCCTGGGGGCTAGGGGCGGGAGCGGGTACGGCGGGGGAGAGCCTCGCCCCGCAGACTCTCGCGAGGATCGGACTAGGCGCGGGCGGGAGCGGGCTCGGCGGGGGAGAGCGCTCCGACCGGCTGCTTGAGGTGCATCACGACGGCGGTCATCGCCGCCACGAGCAGCATCGACAGCACCATGTGGATGTTCACGAGCACGACCGGCAGACCCGTGCGCGCCTGCCAGAGGCCGACGGCGATCTGCGCGAACTCGACCGCGAGCAGCAGCAGCGTCCACAGCCGCAGGCGGAGCGCGGGCGGCGTGCGCCAGGCCCCGGCGACGAGGACGAGGGTGAGGGCGAAGGTCGCGTACGCCGGCCACGAGTGCACGTGCTGCATGAACTCGGGGTCGAGACCGTTGCGGGCCGCGGCGGTGTCGCCCGCGTGGGGGCCCGAGCCGGTCACCAGGACGCCGACGACCACCGTCACGAGCACCACCACGGTCGTCACGTGCGTCACGACGGCGTACCAGCGGGGGACGGCGAGGGCCCGCGGGCCCGGCGTCGCGTAGGCGCGGATCACGAGCGCGGCCGCGAGGGCGACGAGGGGCACCGACGCGAGGAAGTGCAGGCCCACGACGAACGGGTTCAACTGCGTGAGCACCGTGATGCCGCCGATGACCGCCTGCAGCGGGATGTACAGGCCGACCAGGAGGGCGAGCCAGAACAGATCGCGACGCTCACGGCGCATTCGCAGGACGAGCACGAACGTGATGATCGCGATGAGGGCGAGCAGGAACGTGAGCAGGCGGTTGCCGAACTCGATGACCCCGTGGATCCCCATCTCCGGGGTGGCGACGAGGGACTCGTCGGTGCACGTCGGCCAGGTGGGGCAGCCGAGCCCCGAGCCGGTGAGGCGCACGAGTCCGCCGGTGCCCACGATGCCGACCTGGACGACGAGGGTCGCCCACGCGAAGAAGCGGACGCGGCCGTCGACACGCGCGGGAAGCCAGTCGATGAATCGAGCCCACAGGCCGGTGCGCGTCGTGGTCGTTCGGTCCGCGGACATGGCTCTTCGCCTCCTGGCAGTGTCCCGCACGCGGGTGGGCGGGACGGGTGGCCGCCCGGCGTGGGGGCGGAACCTGTAGAATCGAGGGGTCGGGATGCGGCGCTCAGCGCGTTCCGCATCACACACAGTTTAGGCGGCCCGAGGCTCACGCCCGATCCGCCTGGAATCGGCCCGGAAGCGGCATCCCACCCTCGTAACTCCACGTCGGACACGGAATGCCGGGACGGATGACACCGTTGGGCTCAGAGGAGGCACGAACGTCATGTCGGATGTACTGATCGACCGACCCGAGCTCAATGGGCTGGGGGTGTACGAGTTCGGATGGCACGACGAGGACGCCGCCGGCGCCACCGCGCAGCGCGGTCTCAACGAGGCCGTCGTCCGCGGCATCTCGTCCCTCAAGGGCGAGCCCGAATGGATGCTGAAGAACCGTCTCAAGGGTCTGCAGCTGTTCGAGCGCAAGCCCATGCCCACGTGGGGAGCCGATCTCAGCGAGATCGACTTCGACAACATCAAGTACTTCGTGCGCTCGACGGAGAAGCAGGCCGGCTCCTGGGAGGAGCTGCCTGAGGAGATCCGCAACACGTACGAGAAGCTCGGGATCCCCGAGGCCGAGCGCCAGCGTCTCGTCGCCGGCGTCGCCGCGCAGTACGAGTCCGAGGTGGTGTACCACCAGATCCGCGAGGACCTCGAGGCGCAGGGCGTCATCTTCATGGACACCGACACGGCGCTGCGCGAGCACCCCGAGTTCTTCGAGGAGTACTTCGGCACCGTCATCCCCGCCGGCGACAACAAGTTCGCGGCGCTCAACACCGCGGTGTGGTCGGGAGGCTCGTTCGTCTACGTGCCCAAGGGCGTCCACGTCGAGATCCCGCTGCAGGCGTACTTCCGCATCAACACCGAGAACATGGGGCAGTTCGAGCGGACGCTGATCATCGCGGACGAGGACTCCTACGTCCACTACATCGAGGGCTGCACGGCCCCGATCTACAAGTCCGACTCGCTGCACTCGGCCGTCGTCGAGATCATCGTGAAGAAGAACGCCCGCGTGCGCTACACGACGATCCAGAACTGGTCGAACAACGTCTACAACCTCGTCACCAAGCGCGCCGTGGCCCACGAGGGCGCGACGATGGAGTGGATCGACGGCAACATCGGCTCCAAGGTGACGATGAAGTACCCGTCGATCTTCCTCGTGGGCGAGCACGCCAAGGGCGAGACCCTCTCGGTCGCGTTCGCCGGCCCCGGCCAGCACCAGGACGCCGGCGCGAAGATGATCCACATGGCGCCGTACACGCAGTCCTCGATCGTCTCGAAGTCGATCGCGCGCGGCGGAGGCCGGGCCGGCTACCGCGGCGAGGTCCGCGTCGAGCCCAACGCCCACCACTCCGCCAACACCGTGCGCTGCGACGCGCTCCTGGTCGACACGAAGTCGCGGTCGGACACGTACCCGGCCATCGACATCCGCGTCGACGACGTGCAGCTGGGCCACGAGGCCACGGTGTCGAAGGTCAGCGAGGAGCAGCTCTTCTACCTCCAGTCCCGCGGTCTCCCCGAGGACGAGGCGATGGCGATGATCGTGCGCGGCTTCATCGAGCCGATCGCGCGGGAGCTGCCGATGGAATACGCCCTCGAACTCAACAAGCTCATCGAGATGGGCATGGAAGGATCGGTCGGCTAGATGACGACGACCGCACAGGCACCCTCGTCCGTCACGCAGGATCGGGTGGTGCCCGGATCCCTGCCGCACTCCGACGGAGCGGGCAACTTCGTCCCCGTGCAGACGCGCTCCGAGCGTCCCGCCTCGTACGAGCCGGAGTTCTTCGGCACCCCGACCGGTCGCGAGGTCAACTGGCGCTACACGCCGGTGGCCGAGCTCGCGCCGCTGTTCGGCGACGAGGGGACCGCGGATGCCGTGACCGTCACCGTGTCGGCTCCCGCCGAGGTCGTCCAGGGCGCCCTCGCGATCGGCGAGGCCCCGCGCGGCGAGTTCTTCACCCCCGAGGACCTCCCCGCGGCCGTGGCGTGGCAGCGCGCGCAGTCGGCGATGCACCTGCGCATCCCCGCGAACGCCGAGCTCGCCGAGCCCGTCGTCGTCGACATCCAGGGCGCGGGCGGGATCGCCCACGCGCACCTCGTCGTGGAGGCGCAGGCGAACTCGCGCGCGACCGTCGTGCTGCGCCACCGCGGTGCCGCGCAGCTCGGCCAGAACGTCGAGATCCTCGTGCGCGACGGCGCCCGTCTCGAGCTCGTGTCCGTCCAGGAATGGGACGATGACGCCCTGCACGCCGCGTCCCACCAGGCGCGCGTCGAGCGCGACGCGTCGCTGCGCCACATCGTGGTGAGCTTCGGCGGGGGAGTCGTCCGCGTCAACCCCAGCGTCGAGCTGTCCGGCCAGGGCTCGTCGGCCGAGCTCTACGGTCTGTCGTACTCCGACGCCGGTCAGCACCTGGAGAGCCAGGTGTACCTGCACCACAAGGGCCCGCACACGAAGGGCGACGTCCTCTACAAGGGCGCCCTGCAGGGCTCCGGCGCGCGCAGCGTCTGGATCGGCGACGTCCTCATCGGCCCGGACGCGACCGGGACCGACTCGTACGAGGCCAACCGCAACCTGGTCCTCACCGACGGCGCGCGCGCCGACTCGGTGCCCAACCTCGAGATCGAGACCGGCGACATCATCGGCGCGGGCCACGCGAGCGCGACGGGCCGCTTCGACGACGAGCAGCTGTTCTACCTGCAGGCCCGCGGCATCCCGGAGGACGAGGCCCGCCGTCTCGTCGTCCTCGGATTCCTCAGCGAGATCGTGCAGAAGATCGGCATCCCCTCGATCGAGGACGAGCTGATCGCCGCGATCGAAGAGGAGCTGGCGCGATGACCGCACAGCGCATCTGCGCGCTCAGCGAGCTCGAGCAGGACACCGCGCGCCGCTTCGAGGTGGACGGCGTCCCCATGGCCGTCGTGCTCGACTCGAACGGCGAGGTGCACGCCATCGGCGACACCTGCACGCACGGCGACATCTCCCTGTCCGAGGGCTTCGTGGACGGCGACACCCTCGAGTGCTGGGCCCACGGCTCGGCCTTCTCGCTGCGCACCGGCCGTCCCCTCAACCTTCCCGCCTACGAGCCCGTCCCGGTCTACGTCGTCACGATCGACGGCGACGACGTGCTCGTCGACCCGCACGCCACGAAAGAAGCCTGAATGTCTGTCCTCGAGATCCGCGACCTCCACGTCACCGTCGAGACGGAAGCCGGCACCAAGCCGATCCTCAACGGGGTGACCCTCACCATCCGCACGGGGGAGACGCACGCCATCATGGGCCCCAACGGCTCCGGCAAGTCCACCCTCGCGTACACGATCGCCGGACACCCCAAGTACACCGTCACGAGCGGCTCCATCACCTTCGACGGCGAGGACGTCCTGGAGATGTCCGTCGACGAGCGCGCCCGCGCCGGCCTGTTCCTCGCGATGCAGTACCCCGTGGAGATCCCCGGCGTCACCGTGACGAACTTCCTGCGCACGGCCAAGACCGCCGTCGACGGCGAGGCGCCCTCCATCCGCACCTGGACCAAGGACGTCAAGGCGGCGATGAAGAACCTGCGCATGGACAGCGCGTTCGCGCAGCGCAACGTCAACGAGGGCTTCTCGGGCGGCGAGAAGAAGCGCCACGAGATCCTGCAGCTCGAGCTGCTCAAGCCGAAGATCGCCGTCCTGGACGAGACGGACTCCGGCCTGGACGTCGACGCGCTCAAGATCGTCTCCGAGGGCGTCAATCGCGCCAAGGAGGCCACGGGTCTCGGCGTCCTGCTCATCACGCACTACACGCGCATCCTGCGCTACATCCACCCCGACTACGTGCACGTCATGGTCAAGGGCCGCATCGTCGAGGAGGGCGGCCCCGAGCTGGCCGAGCGCCTCGAGGAAGAGGGCTACGACCGGTTCCTCGACGCGGACGAGGTCGAGCCCGACGCGGTCGTCGAAGCGTAGGATCCCGATATGACCGCAACGATCGCACCGGAGAAGTACGACGAGGTCACCGAGGCTCTCAAGGACGTCATGGATCCCGAGCTCGGGATCAACGTCGTCGACCTCGGCCTCATCTACGACCTCGCGTGGGACGAGGAGAACGACGCGCTCGTCATCCACATGACGCTGACGTCGGCCGGCTGCCCTCTCACGGACGTGCTGGAGGAGCAGACCGCACAGGCGCTGGACAACGTCGTCGAGCGGTTCCGCATCAACTGGGTGTGGATGCCGCCGTGGGGCCCCGAGCGCATCACCGACGACGGGCGCGACATGATGCGCGCGCTCGGATTCGCCATCTGACTCCCCGGTAGGCTCGAGAGGTGAGCGTCACCCCGATCCTGCCCCTGCCCCTCGACCGGCTCCGGGAGCGCACCAGCGAGAAGTGGCGCGAGTACCCCGACGACGTTCTGCCGCTGTTCGTCGCGGAGAGCGACTTCCCGCTGGCGCCCGCCGTCGCGCAGGCGCTGCACGCCGCCGTCGAGCGCGGGGACACCGGGTACACCGCCTCCCGCACACCGCTGGCCGAGACCTACGCCGGCTTCGCCGCCCGCCGCTTCGGGTGGGAGCTCGACCCGGCGCACGTGCGGACCACCGCCGACGTGAGCATGGGGATCGTGGAGATCCTCCGCCGCGTCACGGACCCGGGCGACCGCGTCATCGTGACGCCGCCCGTCTACCCGCCTTTCTACGACCTCATCGCCGAGGCGGGCGCCGAGGTCGAGCGCGTGCCGCTCGTGCCGTCGGATGCCGGGTACGCCCTGGATCTGGACGGCATCGCCGCGGCGCTCGCCGACGGCGCGCGGGCCGTCCTGCTGTGCAATCCGCACAACCCGACCGGCACGGTCCACCCGAGCGCCGACCTCGCCGCCCTCGCGGAGCTCGCCGCCCGCCACGGAGCGAGCGTCATCAGCGACGAGATCCACGCGCCGCTCACCCAGCCCGGCGTCACGTTCACGCCCTTCCTCTCGGCATCCGAGACCGCCGCCCGGGTCGGCTACGCCGTCACGAGCGCGAGCAAGGCGTTCAACCTCGCCGGACTGAAGTGCGCCCTCATGATCACGGCGGCGGAGGGTCCCCGCGCGGTGGTGCGGGGCATGCCCGCCGAGGTCGAGTGGCGCACCGGCCAGTTCGGGATGCTCGCCGGCGTCGCGGCGTTCTCGCCGGACAGCGACGCATGGCTCGACGGCGTCCTCGCGACACTCGACCGCAACCGGAGCCTGCTCGCCGATCTGCTCGCCGAGCACGTGCCGAGCGCGCGCTATCGCGTCCCGGACGCGGGGTACCTCGCGTGGATCGACCTGAGCGCCCTGGGCTGGGGGGACGACCCCGCGCGGCGCATCCTGCGGGAGGCGAAGGTCGCTTTGCACTTCGGGCCGCACTTCGGCGAGGAGGGCCGCGGCCATGTGCGCCTGAACTTCGCGTGCGCCGAGGAGGTGCTCCGCGACGCCGTCCAGCGCATCGGCGCGCTCGCGCGCTCATGACGACGCCCGCGGAGGGAACCGCGGAGGGGATCTGGCACCCCAAGTGGGTGTGGGTGACGGTCGGCGCCGTCGCGCTCATCTTCCTGGCCGCCCTCCAGTCGCTCGCCATCACGACCGTCATGCCGGTCGTGAGTGCGGATCTCGACGGGGACGCGCTGTACGCGGTCGCCTTCGCCGGCACGCTCGCGACGAGCGTCATCGGCATGGTGGCCACGGGGGCGTGGTGCGACCGCACCGGACCGGTCGCGCCGCTCACCACGTGCGTCGCGCTGTTCGTCGCCGGACTCGTCGTCGCGGGCCTCGCGCCCACGATGGAGATCCTCGTCATCGGACGCCTCGTCCAGGGCCTCGGCACCGGGGGCCAGGTGGTGGCGCTCTACGTCGTGGTGGCGCGCGTGTACCCCGCGGAGCTGCACGGGCGGGTGTTCGCGGTGTTCTCGGCGGCGTGGGTGGTCCCGTCGCTCATCGGGCCGTTCCTGGCCGGCGCCGTCACCGACTACCTGCACTGGCGCTGGGTGTTCTTCGGTGTCGCGGTGCTCACCGCCGCCGCCTTCGCGATGGTCGCGCTGCGCCTGCGCGGCTATGACCTGCACACGACCGATCCCGCCTCCGAGCCCGTCGCGCTGCGCCTCGGCTGCGCCGTCGCCGTGGCGATGGGCGGCGTCGCGCTGAGCCTGTCCGGCGAGGCCGGACCCTGGTCGCTCCCGCTCGTCGCGGCATCCGTCGTGGTGATCCTCGTCGCGGTCCGTCCGCTGCTGCCGCGCCGCACGCTGCTGGCCGGGCGCGGACTGCCCAGTGTCGTGCTCATGCGCGCGCTCATCGCCGGCTCCCTGTTCGGCGCGGAGATCTACGTGCCGCACCTGCTCATCGACGGGTACGGGTTCTCGTCCACGTGGGCGGGGCTGGGACTGACGACGGCCGCGATCGCGTGGGCGGTCGCCGCCGACGTGTCCGGACGCTTCGGCGACCGCATCGGCAACGGCCGCATCAGCATCTTCGGCGTGATCCCGCTCGCCCTCGCCGCGGTCGGCGTGGGCGCGACGGCGGCCTTCCACCTGTCGCCGGCCGTGGCGATCGTCGTGTGGGCGCTCGCCGGCGTCGGCATGGGGCTCATGTACCCGCGGCTCACGGTGCTCACGCTCGCCTACTCGACCCCGCAGAACCAGGGCTTCAACTCGTCGGCGCTGTCGATCTTCGACGCGGTCGGGGCGACGATGGCGATCGCGATCATGGGGCTCGCGTTCACCGCGCTGGACGGCACCGCGGCCGCCTATCCGGTCGTGTTCGCGATCGCCGCGGCGCTCGCCCTGCTCGCGCTCGTCCCCGGGCTGCGCCTGGGGCACGCGAACGAGACCCGGCCCTGACCCCGAGCCTGGCGGTCGTCGCGGGCAGGGAGTGCGCTCAGCGCGTCCAGACCCCGAGACCGCTCGTGTCGTAGTATCCGAGCGTCATGGTGCCCGCGGCCGGATCGAAGGCGGCCGAGGAGCGCGATCCCGG
>Ga0182738_1000554_pt1 | contig 51723 bp, 46 predicted proteins | sample eDN5th30CBELigMG_FD_128876 | JGI IMG/M metagenome (GOLD analysis project Ga0182738, IMG submission 128876) | Enriched Miracle-Growth compost microbial communities from Emeryville, California, USA - eDNA 5th pass 30_C BE-Lig MG (version 2)... ... | reverse complement strand
CGCCTGCACCGAGACGTCGAGCGCCGAGACGGGCTCGTCGAGCACGAGGATCTTCGGCCGGAGCATCAGAGCGCGGGCGATCGCGATGCGCTGGCGCTGGCCGCCGGAAAACATGTGCGGATAGCGGTTGGCATGCTCGGGGCGAAGTCCGACCCGTTGCAGCATGTCGAGCACGGCTGCCTTGCGTTCGGCCGCGCTCATTTCCTTGCGGTTGATGACCAGCGGCTCGGCCAGCGCGTCGATGATCCTCTGGCGCGGATTGAGCGAGCCATAGGGGTTCTGGAAGACGATCTGCACGTCGGAGCGCAGCTTCTTCAGCGCCGCCTTGTCGGCGGTGACGATGTCGGTGTCGCCGATGACCAGTTGCCCCTCGCTCGGCTCCTCGATCATGGTGACGAGGCGGGCAAGGGTGGACTTGCCGCAACCGGATTCGCCGACCACGGCCAGGGTCTTGCCGGCCTGCAGGGTGAAGCTGGCCTCGGCCAGCGCGCGGATGGTGGCAGCGGGCTTGAAGGCGCCGCGGCTGACTGAATAGAAGCGCGCCAGCTTGCTGGCTTCGAGGACGACGGGGGCGTTCATGCCGCGACCTCCCTGCCTTCGGGGTGGGGATGGCCGATGGGGCGGCCATGCGTCAGCGGATAATGGCAGAGCGCGAAACCGGCGATGGCGCCCTGGCGCGGCGGCGCCTTGGTGCGGCAGCGCTCGGTGGCGAAGCGGCAGCGCGGCTCGAACAGGCAGGCCGGCGGCCGGTCGAACTGGCCGGGCACTACGCCGGGGATGGACGGCAGGCGCTTGCCCGTCGCGCGCTCCGGCAGGGCGGCGAGCAGCGCCGCCGTATAGGGATGGTGCGGATCTTCGAACAGGGGCGCGACGGGCTGCTCCTCGATCTTCTGTCCCGCATAATGCACCGAGACGCGCTCGGCCGTTTCGGCGACGACGCCCATGTCGTGGGTGATCAGCACCAGGCCCGTATCGGTCTCGCGCTGCAGCGAGACGAGCAGTTCCAGGATCTGCGCCTGGATGGTGACGTCGAGCGCCGTGGTCGGCTCGTCGGCGATGATCAGCTTGGGCCGGCAGGCGAGCGCGATCGCGATCATCACGCGCTGGCTCATGCCGCCGGAAAGCTGATGCGGGAAGGCGGAAAGCCGTCGTTCCGGATCGGGAATGCCGACAGCGTCCAGCAGTTCGATGGAGCGCTGCCGGCGCTCGCTCTTGGAGAGGCCGAGATGCACCTTCAGGCTCTCGCCGATCTGGTAGCCGACCGTGAAGCATGGGTTGAGGCTCGACATCGGCTCCTGGAAGATCATCGCCATGTCCTTGCCGACCAGGCGGCGCCGCTCGCGCGGCGTCAGCGTCAGCAGGTCGCGGCCGTCGAAGGCGAGCGTCCTGGCCGTGACGGTTGCGGTCCAGGGCAGCAGGCCCATAACGGCCAGCATGGCGACCGACTTGCCGGAGCCGCTCTCGCCGACGATGGCCAGGATCTCGCCGCGGTCGACGGTGAGCGACACGCCGTCGACCGCGCGGAACTGGCCGCCGCCGGTCTTGAAGTCGACCGTCAGGTCGGAGATTTCGAGAAGCGGCATGGTCAGCTCCTCCGCATTTTCGGGTCGAGCGCATCGCGCAGCCCGTCGCCGACAAGGTTGATGGCAAGCACGGTGATCAGGATGGCGAGGCCGGGCTCGGTGACGATCCAGGGCGCGGATTGCAGGAATTCGCGCGCCGATGCGAGCATCGCGCCCCATTCGGGCGAGGGCGGCTGCGCGCCCAGACCAAGGAAGCCCAGCGCCGCCGCCTCGAGGATGGCGTTGGAGATGGTCAGCGCCGCCTGGACGATGATCGGCGCCATGCAGTTGGGCAGCACCGTCTTGAACATGATGCGGAGCGTGCCGGCGCCGCCGACGCGGGCGGCCGTCACATAGTCGCGGGTCTTCTCCTGCATCGCCGAGGCGCGCACGAGGCGGACATAATAGGGCAGGTAGACCACCGTGATCGCGACGATGGTGTTGGTCAGGCTCGGGCCGATGATCGCGACGATGACGATGGCGAGCAGCAGGCTCGGCACGGACAGGATGACGTCCATCGCCCGCATGATGACGATCGAAGGCCAGCCCGGCGCGAACGCCGCCACCAGGCCGAGCACGATGCCGACCGCCATCGAGGCAACCACCACGGAGAGGCCGATGAACAGCGACAGCCGGGCGCCGAAGATCAGGCGCGAGAGCATGTCGCGGCCGATTTCGTCGGTGCCGAGCAGGAAGGCGCGGTTTCCGCCTTCGACCCAGGCGGGCGGAATGCGGGTGAACTCGCGGAACTGCTCGATCGGCGAATAGGGCGCCAGGAAATCGGCGAATATGGCAACGAAGACCAGCAGGCCGAGCAGGATCAGCCCGACCAGGGCGGCGCGGTTTTCCGAGAAGTCGCGGAAGAAGGCGGCGAAGGGACCGGGCGGCGCCTTCGGCTCGACCATGGCGGCGGCGGTCCGCTCGGCAGGCATTCTGTCAGCGGGCATGGCGGATCCTCGGGTTGAGCACGCCGTAGAGCAGGTCGACGAGAATGTTGATGACGATGACGATGCCGGAGACCAGCAGGATGCCGCCCTGCAGCACCGGATAGTCGCGCCGCTGGATCGATTCGATCAGCCAGGAACCGATGCCGGGCCAGGAGAAGATGTATTCGGTCAGCACCGCGCCGGCCATCAGCGCGCCGACCTGCAGGCCGATCACCGTGACGACGGGGATCAGCGCGTTGCGAAGCGCGTGGATGCCGACGACGCGGAAGGGCGACAGGCCCTTGGCGCGGGCGGTGCGTACGTAATCCTCGCCGAGGATCTCCAGCATGGCCGATCGGGTCATGCGGGCGATGGTGGCGAGCGGGATGGTGCCGAGCACGATGGTCGGCAGGATCAGGTGCGACACGGCCGAGCTGAACGCGCCCTCCTGGCCGGAGAGCCAGCTGTCGATCAGCATGAAGCCGGTGACGGGCTCGAAATAATAGAGCAGGTCGATGCGGCCCGAGACGGGGGTCCAGCCGAGATCGACGGAGAAAAACAGGATCAGCAGCAGGCCCCACCAGAAGATCGGCATGGAGAAGCCGGTCAGCGCGGCGCCCATCAGCGTGTAGTCGACGAAGGTGCCGCGCCGGGTCGCCGCGATCACGCCGGCCGGGATGCCGAGGATCGTCGCGAACAGCATGGCGCAGATGGCCAGTTCCAGCGTCGCCGGGAACAGCGTCGTGAATTCGGTCAGGATCGGCGTCTGGGTCGAGATCGAGGTGCCGAAATCGCCATGGGCGATCTGCCAGAGATAGTCGAGAAACTGTTTCCACACGGGCTGGTCGAGACCGAGCTCATGGCGGAAATGGGCCAGGCGCTCGGGCGAGATGCCGCGCTCGCCGGTACGGGCCTCGACCGGGTCGCCCGGCACGAGCCGGATCGCGACGAAGGTGAGGAAGGCGATGGCCAGGAAGGTCGGTATGACCAGCAGCACACGCCGGATAATGAAACTGAACATGGTGACACCGCCTGGAAGGCGAGGCGGGAGGCGCCGTCACGGCCGTCATCCCCGCGAAAGCGGGGATCCGCCCTGGCCCTCGCGGGCCGGCGGATCCTGGGGCCTGCGTGAGCCTGCCGAACCGCGCGCGACGCGGTCCGGCAGGCTCATGGCATTACCCGGAACGACGGAGGTGTGGTGCGCCCCCGTCCTCGTCCGTCGCTTGCTACTCGAGACCGACTTCGGCGAATTCACGCCGTCCGAGCGGGCTGACCTTGTAGTTCGTCACGTTCTTGCGGATCGGCTCGTACACGATCGAATGCGCGACGTTGAACACCGGTGCTTCTTCATGCGCGATCACCTGCATCTGCTCGTAGAGCTTCGCGCGTTCCGACACGTCGAAGGTCGACTTGGCCTTCTGGAACAGGGCTTCGAAGTCCTCGTTGCACCACTTCGACAGGTTCTGGCCGCCCGGGCGGGCGCCCTCGCAGCCGAGCAGGAAGAAGAAGTTGTCGGGATCGCCATTGTCGCCGCTCCAGCCGAGCTGGCCCATCTGGTGCTCGCCGGCCTGCATGCGCTTGCGGTATTCGCCCCACTCATAGGAAACGAGATGGGTCTTGATGCCGACCTTCTCGAAATCCGCCTGCATCAGTTCGGCGATGCGCTTGGCGTTCGGGTTGTAGGGGCGCGTCACCGGCATCCACCAGAGATCGCTCTCGAAGCCTTCGGCGACTCCGGCGGCCTTCAGCATTTCCTTGGCCTTGGCCGGGTCATACTTGTAGGGCTCGATCGCGTCGTTGTAGCTCCAGATCGTCGGCGGAATGAAGTTCTTGGCCGCCTGGCCGGCGCCGCCATAGACGTCCTTGATGATCGTCGCCTGGTCGATCGCCATCGTCAGCGCCTGTCGGACTTCCTTCTTGTCGAAGGGCGGCTTGGTCACGTTGAACGACAGATAGGCGATGTTGAGGCCCGGCTGCGACAGCAGGTTGACGTTGGGGTCCTTGCCCATCGCTTCGAGCTCGGCCGGGTTGGGGCCGATCATCACCTGGCATTCGTTCTTCTGCAGCTTGGCCCAGCGCGCGGTCGGATCCTTGGTGATGGCGAAGACGAGGTCGTCGATCTTGGCTTTCGGGCCCCAGAAATCCGGGAATGCCTTGAAGCGGATGACGGCGTCCTTCTGGTAGGCGACGAAGGTGAACGGACCGGTGCCGATCGGCTGCTGGTCGACCATCTCCGGCTTGCCCGCCTTCAGCATCGCGTCGGCATATTCGGCCGACATGATGGTGGCGAAATCCATGCCGAGATTGGCGAGGAAGGGCGCATTCGGCTTGGTCAGCGTGAACTTGACCGTGTAGTCGTCGACCTTGTCGATCGACTTCAGCAGCGTCGGCATCTCCATGTCGTTGAAGTAGTCATACGCGCCGCCGGAGACCTTGTGGTAGGGATTGTCCTCCTTCCACATCCGGTTGAACGAGAACAGCACGTCGTCGGCGTTGAAGTCGCGCGTCGGCTTGAACTGCTTCGAGGAATGGAACTTCACGCCCTTGCGGAGGTGGAACGTCACCTCGAGGCCGTCCGGGGACACGTCCCAGCTCTCTGCCAGCGCCGGGCGGATCTTGGTCGTGCCGGGCTCGAACTCGACGAGCTGGTTGAATACCGGACGCGCCGCATCGAACGACGTGCCGGTGGTGTTGATCTGCGGGTTGAAGTTTTCCGGGCTGCCTTCCGAGCAGTACACCAGAGTCTTGGCTTCCGCCGCCGAAGCAAGGCCGGCGGCCAGCATGGTTGCCGCCAACAGGCGGGCAAAATTCTTCATTCCTGAACTCCCCTGGCTCGCGCCATCCAAAGCGCTTTCAGCCCGCCTGCAGGTGGGTTCCTTGCTGGAACCTCGATATGGGCGGGAAAGCTCCAGTCGAGCCGAGGCCGAGCGCTATTGCAAGAGGGATTTTGGCCGATTGATCAAAGATTGAGCGCGCCACGAACTTTGGCAACGATCGCCGCCGAGGAGCGGAGGTGCGATTCGAGCGTCAGGTCGGCGATGCGCGGCGTCAGCAGCAGATTGGGCACGGCCGCGAAGATCGAGCCGGCCTCGCTGTTCAGCGGCTCGGTCTCGAAACCGTCGAAGGCGGCGCCGCGCAGTCGGCCGATCGACAGCATGTTGGCGACGGTCGCCTCGTCGACCACGCCGCCGCCGCCAACCGAGATCAGCACCGCGGTCGGCTTCAGCCGCGCCAGCGCCACCGTGCCGACGCGACCGATCAGTTCCGGCCGGGCCGGAAGGTGCACGCTGACCACATCGGATTCGGCGAGCAGCGCATCGAACTCGACCCGCTCGACATCGCGCCACACGGGATGGGCGGATTTCAGGAACGGATCCCAGCCGATGACCTTCATCCCGAGCGCCTGGGCGCGCTGGGCAGCGGCGCGGGCGCCGAAATCGAGCCCCAGCAGGCCGAGCGTGCGGCCATTGATCTCGCGGCCGACGAGATGGCCGCGCGGCCACTTGCCGGCCATTACCTCGCGGCTCGCGAAAAAGGCGCCGCGCACGAGCATCATGGCGCTGGCGATGACGTATTCACCGATCGCGTCGGCCATCATGTCGGGGGCGCGGACGATCGAGACCCCGCGCGCCTCGCAGCTCAGCATGTCGATGTTGTCGGAAACCGCGCCGACCTGGCCGATGACGCGCAGGTCAAGCGCCTGCGCGATCAGCGGTATGTCGACCACGGTACGGTCGCGAATGATCAGTGCCCTGGCATGGCGCACCGCGCGCGCCAGGCTCGGCAGATCGCTGCCGAGCGTCGGCTCGTAGTGAACCTCGAAGTCGCGGGAGAGATCCGCGACGGCGTTCTTGTGCATGAACTCGGAAATGACAATGTCGACCACGCCCGCCCCCGGACATACGCTCCGGCAGATGCGGTCGCGCTGTTGCCTTCATGCTAGCAACAGACGCCTGACATTCCCAAGCGTTTTCGGTCGAATTTCTTCGTTTCAGGCGGGCGCCTTCGAGAGCCGGTCGAGGTCGAATCGTGCCATTTCCTGCAGCAGTTCGACGAAGGCCGCCGCCTGGTAGTCGACCATCTGCCGGCCTCGATCGGCGGTTGCGCGCGCCGCGTTGCCGACCGCGCCTTTTGGGTTCAGGTCCTGCGCCTTCCAGGCCGCCCGCGCCGGGGCGCCGTGGAAGCGGAGACGCTTGAATTCCTTCAGCAGGTCGAGCTGGGTCGAGCGGAAATCCTCTGCCTTCGACATGTCGACGAGATCGGGCCGGAAATGCAGCATGATCGAGGTTTCGACGTCGCCGCCATGGATGCCGTAGAGATATTCCTCCTCCGGCACCATGCCTTCGGGCTCGCCGACCGCGGTCCAGCCGGTGGTAACGACCAGCATGTCGTGCCGGATGCGCAACTCGCGGGCGATGATCTCGCAAGGCGGGATATTGCCGCCATGCGAGGTGACGAGGACCAGCTTGCGGACGCCGGCGCGCGCAAGGCTGTCACCGATCTCCAGCCACATCCTGATGACGGTTTCCCACGAGAAGGTCAGCGTGCCGGGCGAGGCGATGTGCTCGTTCGACTTGCCGATCGACTGCAGCGGCAGGAAGGTCGCGGGCACCCCTTCGGGCAGCATCTCGATGACGCGCTTGACCATGCCTTCGCCGATGCAGGCATCGGTAAAGACGGGCAGATGCGGGCCGTGCTGCTCGATGGCGCAAACCGGCAGGACCGCGATCCAGTCCTTTTCGCCGCCCAGAAAAGCCGGGGCCTGCATCTCATGCCAATAGGGGCGGGGAAGGGTCATGCCGATATCTCTTTCACGGATCATTTTGCGTTGGCAGGACGGCAGTTCACCGCGCCCACCTTGTCAGGCCGAGGGCGGCCGGGCGGCCGTCCGAAAGAATGCCCCCTGTCATAGCGCTTCCAGGAAGGCGCGCGAAGCCTGATGATGCTCGTGGCGAAGCCGCGCGATATCGACACCGACCGGCGCGCCGTCCTCGACCCGCCATTCGCCCTTGACCATGACGCGGTCGGCCGCGTGCGCGCCGCAGAGGACGAGCGCCGCGATCGGATCGCCCGCGCCGGAGAAGCGCAGATCGTCGAGCGACCAGAACGCCATGTCGGCCTGCTTGCCGATGGCGATCGTGCCGAGATCGTCACGGCCGAGGCAGCGCGCCGAGCCCTCCGTCGCCCAGCGCAGTGCGTCGCGATGGGTGACGCTCGCCGCATCATAGCGCAGCCGGCCGATCATCAGGGCGTGGCGGACGGCTTCCATCAGGTTGGAATTGTCGTTGGAGGCCGAGCCATCGACGCCGAGACCGACGGGTGAGCCCGCCGCCTCCAGCTCCTTCGTCCGGCAGATGCCGGAGGCGAGCACCATGTTGGAGGTCGGACAATGGCAGATGCCGACGCCGTGGCGGCCAAGCTTCGTGACCTCGCCATCATCGAAGTGAATGCCATGCGCCAGCCAGGTCCGGTTCGAAAGCCAGCCGCATTCCTCCAGGTAGTCGACGGCCGACATGCCGTGCCTGGCATGGGCGAAATCGGCTTCCTGCTTCGTCTCGACGAGGTGGGTGTGCAGCCGGCAATCGTGCCGGTCGGCCAGCGCCGCCGTCTCGCGCATCAGCCGCATCGACACGTCGAAGGGGGCGCAGGGGGCGAGCGCGACGCGGGTCATCGCGCCGTCCGAGCGGTCGTGGTAGCGGCCGATGACGCGCTCGCAATCGGCGAGGATGACGTCGGTATCCTGCGTCGCGCCGCCCGGCGCCACCGCCTGGCTACCGTCGCCGGCCTTGTCGCCGACGACATCGAGCGCGCCGCGCGAAAGGGTCATGCGCAATCCGACAGCGGCGGCTTCCTCCGCCTCGATGTCGAGCGCGTGCTCGAGCCCGGCCGGGAACATGTAGTGGTGGTCGGAGGCGCAGGTGCAGCCCGACATGAGCAGTTCGGTCACGGAAAGCCGGGCGGCGAGCCGGAAATTGTCGGCGTTCACATGGCGGGTCCAGATCGGATAAAGCGCCTCGATCCAGGGCCAGAGCGATTTGTTGATCGCCTTGGGATGCGCCCGCGTCATGGTCTGGAAGAAGTGGTGGTGCGTGTTGACGAGGCCGGGCGTCACGACATGGCGCGAGGCGTCGAAGATTGTCTGAGCCGGGTGGGCGGGTTCGGAGCCCTTGCCCACCAGCTCCACGATCCGGCCGCCTTCGACGACGACGCCGCGCTCGGCGCCATCGGCGAGCACGGCGATCGGATCCCTGATCCAGGTGCGGTCGGTGGGCTTCTTCTCCCCTTCCCGCTGCGCGGGCGAGGGCGCCAGTGGGAGCCTGGTCACCTACACCGACTCCAAAAAGGCCTTCGCCGCCTGGCCGTGTTCGTAGCGGAGCCTGGCCAGGTCCATGCCGACAGGCACGCCCTCCTCGACGCGCCAGTCGCCCTTCACCATGACGCGGTCGGCCTTGTAGGCACCGCAGAGAACGAGGGCGGCAAGCGGGTCGCCGGCGCCGGAAAAACGCAGCTCGTCCAGCGTGTAGAGCGCCATGTCGGCCTGCTTGCCGACGGCGATGGCGCCGATGTCGTCGCGGCCGAGGCAGCGCGCCGAACCCTGCGTCGCCCAGCGGAACGCGTCGAAATGCGTGACGCTTTCGGCGTTGTAGGTGAGGCGGTTGATCATCAGGGCGTGGCGGACGCCTTCCATCAGGTTGGAATTGTCGTTGGAGGCCGAGCCGTCGACGCCGAGACCGACCGGGGATCCCGCTGCCTCCAGCTCCTTGGTGCGGCACTGGCCGGAGGCGAGCACCATGTTGGAGGTCGGGCAATGCGAGACGCCGACGCCGTGGCGGCCAAGGCGCATCACTTCCTCGTCGTTGAAGTGGATGCCGTGCGCCAGCCAGACCTTGTCGTTGAGCCAGCCGCATTCCTCGAGATAATCGACCGGCCGGTAGCCGAAATGCTCCATGCAGTAGGCGTTCTCGTCGCGGGTTTCGCCGAGATGGGTGTGCAGCCGGCAACCGCAGCGCTCGGCGAGCGCCGCCGTCTCGACCATCAGCCGCTTGGTGACGTTGAAGGGCGCGCAGGGGGCCAGCGCCACCTGCAGCATCGAGCCTTCCGACATGTCGTGGTAGCGATTTATCACCCGCTCGCAATCGGCCAGGATGACGTCGGTATCCTGCACCGCGCCCTGGTCGGCATTGCCGCCATCCTCGGTCGTCAGGTTGAGCGCGCCGCGCGTCAGCGTCATGCGGACGCCGAGCTTGCCGGCCTCTTCCGCCTGGATGTCCATGGCGTCGTCGAGGCCCGGCGGGAACAGATATTGATGGTCCGAGGCCGTGGTGCAGCCGGAGATCAGGAGTTCGGTCAGGGCCAGGCGGGTGGCAAGCCGCAGATTGTCGGGATTGACGTTCTTCGCCCAGATCGGGAACAGCGCCTGCAGCCAGGGGAACAGTTCCTTGTTGATCGCCGCCGGGTGCGCCCGGGTCAGCGTCTGGAACATGTGGTGGTGCGTGTTGACGAGGCCCGGCGTCACGACATGGCGCGAGGCGTCGAACACCTTGTGGACCGGATGGCTCGGCTCGGCGCCCTTGCCCACCAGTTCCTGGATCTTGCCGTTCTCGACGACGACGCCGCGTTCCGCCCCTTCGGCGAGGACCGCGATCGGATCCTTCAACCAGACTCTTTCGCTCGTCGTCATGTTGCTTCCTGTCCTGTCGCGCGTCGCTCGACGCCGGGTGCCGCTGGCGCCTTGCTCGCAAGATGCGCGCCAGACAACCGGCCGTTCATTCCGCCCTGGCGGCGACGGCCTCGATCTCGACCAGGAATTCCGGCCGGGTGAAGCCGCCGACAATGTAAAGGGTGGAAGCCGGCAGCGGCTCGCCGACGAAGCGGTCGCGCACATTCATGTAGCGGCGCATGTCCTCGCGCTTGGTGACGAAGGCATTGAGGCGGACGATGTCGGAAAGATCCATCCCGCCCTCCGCGAGAATCGAGCGGATGTTTTCGAAGCAAATCTCGGCCTGCTCCTCGACGCTGTCGGGCACGCTGTCATCGGCGCGAATGCCGAGCTGGCCGGAGGTGAAGATGAAGCGGCTGCCGGCCGGCGCTTCGACGCCATGGCTGTAGCGGCCGAAGGGCGGACGGATATCCTTGGGGATCAGCGGCTGGTTCACCGAGCAACTCCGGTTCGACGGGATGGGGTCTGGGTCTGGAAAGGTCCGGGAAGGGTAGGGCGCGCATGGACCCGGTGGCAAGCGCGGGCCTGCCTGCGGGATGCGCATTTCCCGCCGCGCCCTTTCGATGGGGTTGCTCAATTTCCTGGCGGCTGCCGCTATCATGAGCAGAATTCGTCGCATAATATGCCGCCACTTCCCGGGAGCAGGGAGTATGCCATGGCGGACGCAGGGGCTTGGGGGCTCCTCGCGCCGAATGACGAGTGGCATATGTCTTGCGACTGGAGAGCGCGATTTCTGGGCCTTGAAGGCCGCGAACCGGGCAACATGGTTCGAGAAAACAAGATCTGCGGCCGCTGGGGCTGCCGCAACAAGGGGAAGGCGGAGTGCTCATGACATCCATCAGGACTAAGTTCATCGGTCTGGCGGCCGGCGCGGCGGCAGTGGCCTTTTCCGGCCAGGCCTTTGCCCTCGACGAAGTCAGCTTCGGCACCAACTGGCTGGCTCAGGCCGAGCATGGCGGCTTCTACCAGGCCGTCGCCGATGGCACCTACGAGAAGTATGGCCTCAAGGTCACGATCGTGCAGGGTGGCCCGCAGGCCGCCAACCGCCAGCTGATGCTGGCCGGCAAGACGACCTTCAACATGGCCGGCAATCTGGTCGAGACGTTCGCCGCCGTCGAGGAAGGCATTCCGCTGGTCGAGGTCGCCGCGATCTTCCAGAAGGAACCGCAGGTCCTGATCGCCCATCCCGACGTCGAGAAGTTCGAGGACCTCGCCAAGCTCGACACGCTGCTGCTGTCGAAGGATGGCTATGCCTCCTATTTCCAGTGGATGAAGTCGGCCTATCCGGGCTTCCGCGACGAGCAGTTCAAGCCCTACACCTTCAATCCGGCGCCGTTCCTGGCCGATCCGAAGTCGGCGCAGCAGGGCTACATCACCTCCGAGCCGTTCGAGATCGCCAAGCAGGCCGATTTCAAGCCCAAGCTGTTCCTGCTCGCCGACCAGGGCTTCAGCACCTATTCGACGCTGATCGAAGGCACGCAGGAATATGTCGACGCACATCCCGACATCGTCCAGCGCTTCGTCGATGCCTCGACGGTCGGCTGGTACAATTACCTGTATGGCGACAACAAGGCTGCCAACGACCTGATCAAGAAGGACAATCCCGAGATCACGGACGAGCAGATCGCCTACACCGTCCAGACCATGAAGGATTACGGCCTGGTCGATTCCGGCGATACGCTCGACCAGGGCATTGGCTGCATCACCGATGCGCGCGTGCAGGATTTCTACGAGAAGATGGTCAAGGCCGGCGTCACCAAGCCGGGCCTGGACCTGTCCAAGGTCTACACGACCAAATTCACCTGCAAGGGCGTGGGCAAGGAACTCAAGAAGTAGGGGCGGCGACGCTCCAGGCATTGCCGGGCTCGCCCCGGCAATGCCATCGCCAGTCTGGTGGCGCGTTTCGCCACTTTAGTTGAGGAAACGGATTTCTTGTCTCTCGCAGCCAGCAGCCCGCCATCCGCCTTGTCCGGACGGCCTATCGTGCGTCTCGAGCATGTTTCGAAGACCTTTTCGAACGGCACCATCGCGCTGAAGGACATGTCGCTGACGATCGGCGCCGGCGAGTTCATCAGTCTGCTCGGCCCCTCCGGCTGCGGCAAGTCGACGGCGCTGCGGATGCTGGCGGGACTGGGCGAGCCGAGTTCCGGCAAGATCGTCTGGCCCGATCCGGCCGAGAAATCCGCGAGTGACAAGAGCGAGGGCGAGATCGGCTTCGTGTTCCAGGAACCGACGCTGATGCCCTGGGCGACCGTGTTCAAGAATGTCTGGCTGCCGCTGCGCCTCAAGGGAATCTCGCAGGCCGCCGCCCGGCCACGCGTGATGGAAGCGCTGGAGATGGTCGGCCTCGACAAGTTCGCGGATTCCTATCCGCGCGAACTTTCGGGCGGCATGAAGATGCGCGTCTCGATCGCCCGCGCGCTGGTCACCCGCCCGCGCATCCTGCTGATGGACGAGCCCTTCGCGGCGCTGGACGAGATCACCCGCCAGAAGCTCAATGACGACCTCCTGCGCCTCTGGGAACAATTCGGCTGGACCATCGTCTTCGTCACCCATTCGGTATTCGAATCCGTCTACCTGTCGAGCCGTATCGTCGTCATGGCCGCCCGTCCGGGCCGCGTCATCGACGAGATCGACGTCGATGCGCCGCATCCGCGCGGCATCGGCTTCCGTACTTCGCAGGCCTATGGCGATTATTGCCGCCGGGCCTCGGAATCCCTTCTTTCCGCGATCGGAGCGGCCGACCACCTATGACCAGCATCGATCAGGGCCCGGCCGCGGCCCATGCCGCGCAGGAGACTGCGCATCCGGAACCCGCCCTCGTGCCCGCGCCGTCCATGCCGGTCACCGAGCGCGTGCTGCGGGTGGCCATCCCGCTCGTGATGCTCGCCGGCCTGATCGGCCTCTGGGCGTGGTATGTCGCGGCCTACAACATCCCGAAATACATCCTGCCGGGCCCGGACCTGGTGCTGCAGTCGCTGATCAAGGATTGGCCGATCCTCGGCACTGCGCTGCTGGTGACGCTGAAGATCACCTTCGCGGCGCTCGGCATCGCGCTGGTCGGCGGCGTCGCGCTGGCGATCCTGCTCACCTCGTCCAAATGGGTCGAGCTGGCGCTGTCGCCCTACATGGTGATCCTGCAGGTGACGCCGGTCGTCGCCATCGCGCCGCTCATTCTCATCTATGCGCCCTCGACCCAGTCGGCGCTGCTGATCTGCGCCTGGATCGTCGCCTTCTTCCCGGTGCTCTCCAACACGACGCAGGGCCTGAAGAGCACCGACCACAATCTGCTCAACCTGTTCGAACTCTACGGCGCCAGCCGCTGGCAGACGATGATCCACCTGAAGCTGCCGGCCGCTCTGCCCTATTTCCTGGCGGGCCTGCGCATTGCCGGCGGTCTCGCGCTGATCGCCGCGGTGGTGGCGGAGTTCGCCGCCGGTTCGGCCGGCGCGGGCTCGGGCCTCGCCTTCCGCCTCCTCGAATCGCAATACCGCCTCAACATTCCCCGCCTGTTCGCGGCGCTGATCCTGCTCTGCGGCACCGGTGTCGTGATCTATGGCGCCACCAGCCTGATCTCGCACCTGGCGCTCCGCCGCTGGCACGAGAGCGCGATCCGGCGGGAGAATTGAGATGACGAAGGGTTTCGCCGCGCTTCCCGATGCGGATCGCTATGTGCTGGCCAATGCGACGCTGCCTTCGGTCGCCGTCGACGGCTTCGACGGGCGCGAAGTCGGCGAGGGGCTGATGCGCGCCGATATCGTCGTCGCCGACGGCAAGATCGAGGCGCTGCGGCCGGCCGGCAGCGTCGCCGATCTGCCGGTCGTCGATCTCGACAAGGGCCAGGTCTGGCCCTGCTTCGTCGACATGCATACCCATCTCGACAAGGGCCATATCTGGGCCCGCCGCGAGAACCCGACCGGCGATTTCGCCGGGGCGCTCGCCGCCGTGGATGCCGATCGGGACGCGAACTGGTCGACCGCCGACGTGCGGGCGCGCATGGAGTTTTCGCTCCGCTCGGCCTATGCGCACGGCACGAAGCTGATCCGCACGCATATCGATTGCGTGCCGCCGCAGTTCCCAGCCTCCTGGCCGGCCTTCGCCGAGGCGCGCGACGCCTGGGCAGGTCGCGTCGACCTGCAGGCCGTGGCGCTGTCGCCGATCGAGCTGTTCCTCGACGAAACCGTGCGCAGCCGCCTGACGCAGACGCTTGCCGAGTATGGCGGCGTGCTCGGCGGGTTCACCTACATGATCCCCGGGCTCGAGACGGCGCTCGACCATCTGTTCGCCATGGCCTCGGAAAACGGCTTCGACATCGATCTGCATGTCGACGAGACCGCGGATCCGAATGCCCGCTCGCTCAAGGCGATCGCGGAAGCCGCGATCCGCACCGATTATGAGGGGCAGGTCACGGTCGGCCATTGCTGCTCGCTGGCGCGGCAGGAGGAGAGCGAGGCGGATCGGACGATGGATCTCGTCGCCGAGGCCGGGCTCGCCGTCGTCTCGCTGCCGATGTGCAATCTCTATCTGCAGGACCGGCATGCCGGCCGCACGCCGCGCTGGCGCGGCGTGACGCTGCTCAACGAGATGGAAGAGCGCGGCATCCGTACGGCCGTCGCCTCCGACAATACGCGCGACCCGTTCTACGCCTATGGCGACCTCGACGCCGTGGAGGTGTTCCGCGAGGCGGTGCGCATCCTGCATCTCGACCATCCTCTCGATGGCGCTGCGCGCGTCGTCACCACCAACCCCGCGGCAATCCTGCGCCGCTCCGATGTCGGTCGCATCCGCGTCGGCGACCCGGCCGATCTGGTGCTGTTCCGCGCCAGGACGTGGTCGGAATTCCTGTCGCGCCCGCAATCCGATCGCATCGTTTTGCGCCAGGGCAAGGCGATCGACCGGACCTTGCCCGATTATCGCGACCTCGATTCCCTGTTTGGACACTGATCATGGCTCACCAATTTCGTAACGACCTCGAAGCGCTGAAGGCCGATCTCGACGGCATCGCCATCGAGGAGAATCCCGCGCTGGTGAAGCAGAAGAGCCGTGACTTCTTCTGGTACTCGCCCGTCCTGAAGGCCCAGCTCGACAACGTCACCGCCGATCTGGTGGCGACGCCGAAGGACGAGGCGGAGGTGATCCGTATCCTCAAGGCCGCCTTCAGGCACGACGTGCCGGTCACGCCGCGAGGCACCGGCACCGGCAATTACGGCCAGGCCATGCCGCTTTCCGGCGGGCTGATCCTGAACCTTGCCGAGATGAACAAGGTCAAGGAGATCCATCCCGGCCGCGTCATCGCCGAGCCCGGCGTGGTCGTCGCCCAGCTCGACGCCGAAACGCGCGCCCATTCCGGGCAGGAACTGCGCATCCATCCCTCGACCGCCAAGACGGCGACGATCGGCGGCTTCATCGCCGGCGGTTCCGGCGGCGTCGGCTCGATCCGCTGGGGCGGCCTGCGCGATATCGGCAACGTGCTGCGGCTCCGCGTCGTCACCATGGAGGCCGAGCCGCGCGTCCTGGAACTGACCGGTTGGGAACTGCACAAGGTGATGCACGCCTATGGCACCAACGGCATCATCACCGAAGTCGAGATGCCGCTGACCACGGCCTATGACTGGGTCGACGTGCTGGTCGGTTTCGACGACTACATGGACGCGGTGCGCTATGCCGACAGCCTCGGCAATGCCGATGGCCTGCTGCTCAAGGAACTCGCCACCGTCGCGGCGCCGATCCCCTACGACTATTTCCTGCGTCACCAGAAATTCCTGAAGCCTGGCCAGTCGCTGGCGATCGTCTCGCTCGCGCCGCATGCGGTCGACGCCTTCGTCGCCTTCACCGAGCGGACCAAGGGCGAGATCGTCTTCCGCTCCGACACGGCCGAGGATCTGAAGGGCCTGCCGCCGGCTTACGAGCTCGGCTGGAACCACACGACTCTGCGGGCGATCCGCGTCGATCCGTCGATCACCTATCTGCAGTCGATGTATCCGCCGCCGCACCATGTCGAGAAGATCGAGACGCTGACGAAGCTGCTCGGCGACGAGGTGCCCGGCCATCTGGAATTCGTCCGCTTCGACGGCAAGATCACGCCGATGGGCCTGCCCATGGTGCGCTACACCACCGAAGAGCGGCTGGAGGAGATCATCCGCATCCATGAGGACCATGGCTGCCCGATCTTCAATCCGCACCGCTACACGCTGGAGGAGGGCGGCATGAAGCAGACCGACCTCGCCCAGCTCGCCTTCAAGCGCGAGGCGGACCCGAAGGGCCTGCTCAATCCGGGCAAGATGATCGCCTGGGAAGATCCGGACTTCGACTTCACCACGACCAAGACCTTCCTGTTCCCGGGACTGCAGCAGGCGAGCTGAGATGCGCGTTCTGGTGCTCTACGCGCATCCGGTCGAGACGAGCTTCCAGGCGGCGGTGCATCGCACCGTCGTCGAGGCCCTGACGCACGCCGGGCACCAGGTCGATGATTGCGATCTCTACGCCGAGGGCTTCGATCCCGTGCTGTCGCGACTGGAGCGGATCGACTATCACGACCTCGCCCGCAATCGCCGCAACGTCGATCCCTATGTCGAGCGCCTTTTGAAGGCCGAGGCGCTGGTCCTCGTCTATCCCGTGTGGAATTTCGGCTTCCCGGCGATCCTGAAGGGCTTCTTCGACCGGGTGTTCCTGCCCGGCGTGTCGTTCCGGATGGAAGGCGGCAAGGCCGTCAACAATCTGCAGAACATCCGCAAGCTCGCGGCGGTGGCGACCTATGGCGGCGCGCGCTGGAAGGCGCTGCTCGTCGGCGACCCACCGCGCCGCAGCGTCAAGCGCGTGCTGCGGGCGCAGACCCGGCCCTTCGGCCGCGTGCCATATCTGGCCCATTACGACATGAACCGCTCGACGGAGGCAACGCGCTCGGCGTTCCTCCGGCGCGTATCGAAAGAGATGGAACGTTTTTAGAGCCATGCGCGCCCTTGTCGTTTTCGCCCATCCCGTGCCGGAAAGCTTTGGCGCCGCCCTGCGCGACACCACCGTCGCCGCGCTTCGCAACGCCGGCCATGAGGTCAAGCTGCTCGACCTTTATGCCTCCGGCTTCGATCCGGTGATGGGGGCGGACGAGCGCCGCGTCTACAACGAGCCCGGCATCAACGAGCTTCCGGTCGCCGATCATCTCGCCCTGATCAAGTGGTGCGAGATCCTCGTCTTCGTCTATCCGACCTGGTGGTACGGCCCGCCGGCCATGCTGAAGGGCTGGCTGGAGCGGGTCTGGGTGCCGCATGTCACCTTCACCATGCCGACGGCGACGCAGGGACCGCGCCCGGGCATGACCAACATCCGCAAGATCGCCGTGGTGACGACCTGCGGCGCCAGCTGGATGCTGTCGAAATTCGTCGGCGAACCGGGCAAGCGCATTCTCCTGCGCGGCATCCGCACGCTCTGCCATCCGCTCTGCCGCACCAGCTATACCGCGCACTACAAGATGGACAGTTCGACGCCGGAAAGCCGGGCGCGTTACCTGGAGAAGGTCAGCCGCAAGATCGGCAAGCTGTAGCCGGCCGTCGCCTCGGCGAGTTTTCGCTCCGGGAGTTCACGGAAGCCGCCCTGGCGGGCTACAAGGGAAGACGCTGGCGAGCGGGCCTGCCGCCTCGCGCCTGATCGCTATCCGTGTGCGAGGACGCCTTCATGCCGATCCGTCGTCCGCCTGCTCCGTCCAGACGAGCGCTTCTCATCGGCGGCCTCGCCGCCGCCGTCGCAACCCGTTTGATGGTGTCCGGTGTCATGACCGCTTCCGCCCAGACCGCCGCCCCGGACGCGCTGTTTGCCGCCGTGGAGCGTGGTGACGAAACCGCCGTCGCCAATCTGCTTGCGAAGGGTGTGGATGTCGATGCCCGCAATGCCGATGGCGCAACGGCGCTTCTTGTCGCCACGCACCAGAACCGCGTCGGGGCCGCGCGGCAGCTGATCCTGGCCGGCGCCGACGTCAACGCCAAGGACCGCATCCAGGACAGCCCCTATCTCTACGCCGGTGCGCGCGGCCATCTGGAGATCCTGAAGCTGACGCTCGCGCATGGCGCGGACCTGAAGAGCACCAACCGCTATGGCGGCACCGCGCTCATTCCAGCCGCCGAGCGCGGCCATGTCGAAACCGTCCGCACCCTCATCGAGGCGGGCGTGGCTGTCGATCATGTGAACAATCTGGGATGGACGGCGCTGCTCGAGGCGATCCTGCTCGGCGATGGCGGCGAACGCCACATCGCGATCGTCAAGCTGCTGCTCGACGGCGGGGCCAATCCCTCGCTCCCGGATCGTGATGGCGTCACGCCGTTGCGGCACGCCAGGCAACGAGGCTTTCTGCCGATCGTCGCGCTTTTGACGAAGGCAGGCGCCCGGGAGTAGGCGCGGGGCAGGGGACACGAAGCGGCAGGGCCGCTTCGTGTCGTATCTTTGGACGCCTTAGCGCGCCAGCAGCTTTTCCAGCTCGGGACGGAATTCCGCCGCGATATCCGGGCGGTCGAGCGCGAAAGCGACGTTGGCGGCGAGGAAGCCGACCTTGTTGCCGCAGTCATAGGTCTCGCCGTTGAAGCGGCAGCCGTAGATATACTGGCGGTCCATCAGGCGCAGCATGGCGTCCGTCAGCTGGATCTCGTTGCCGGCGCCCTTCTCCTGCTTCGAGAGCAGGTCGAAGATCTGCGGCTGCAGGATGTAGCGGCCGTTGATATAGAGGTTGGACGGGGCGACTTCCGGCTTCGGCTTCTCGACCATCGCATTGATGCGGAAGGCGGCGCCACCGACTTCGGCGCCGACGCCGACAATGCCGTACTGGTGGGTCTGCGACGGGTCGCATTCCTCGACGGCGAGGACGTTGCCACCCCACTCCTCATAGACCTTGACCATCTGCTTCAGGCAGCCGGGCTCGCCCTTCATGAGCATGTCCGGCAGCAGCACGGCGAACGGCTCGTTGCCGATCATCTCGCGTGCGCACCAGACCGCATGGCCGAGGCCGAGGGGAACCTGCTGGCGGGTAAAGCTGGTCGAGCCGGGCTTCGGCAGATCCTTGGTCAGCAGGTCGAGCGCCTCCTGCTTGCCGCGACCGGAAAGCGTGGCCTCCAGTTCGTACTGGACGTCGAAGTGATCCTCGATGACCGCCTTGTTGCGGCCGGTGACGAAAATCAGATGCTCGATGCCGGCTTCGCGCGCCTCATCGACAGCATATTGGATCAGCGGACGATCGACGACCGTCAGCATCTCCTTGGGCATGGCTTTGGTCGCGGGGAGAAAGCGGGTGCCAAGGCCTGCGACGGGAAATACGGCCTTGCGGATCTTCGGGTTCATGGACGCCTCACAGATGCATCGGTACGGATAGCATATCGGCAGATTCCTAACAGGAACGCTAATGAAAAGGGTGAATATTTCAGCGCCATCAAGACTTCGTTCACCTATTCATAGTTCATTAACATTACGAATCTGCTTGGAGTTTCGAAGTGGCTGTTTTGGTGACGGGTGGAGCCGGATATATCGGTAGCCACATGGTGTGGCGTCTTGTTGACGCCGGAGAGGCGGTCGTCGTTCTCGACCGGCTGTCCACCGGCTTTCGATGGGCCGTGGCGCCGGAGGCAACCTTCGTCCAGGGCGACATCGCCGACGAGGCTCTGGTCGAACGGCTGGTCGCCGAGCACGCCATCGACGCCGTCATCCATTTCGCCGGTTCGATCGTCGTGCCGGAATCGGTTTCCGATCCGCTCGGCTACTATCTGAACAACACCGTCAAATCCCGCGCCTTGATGGCGGCGGTGATCCGCGCTGGTGTACGCCACTTCATCTTCTCCTCGACCGCCGCCGTCTATGGCGACACAGGCACCGAGCCCGTGCTGGAGAGCGCGGCCACCGTGCCGCAATCGCCCTATGGCCGCTCGAAGATGATGACCGAGATGATGCTGGAGGACGCGGCGAAGGCGCATGATTTCCGCTATGCGGCGCTGCGCTACTTCAACGTCGCCGGCGCCGATCCGCGCGGCCGCACCGGCCAATCCACACGGGGCGCGACGCATCTGATCAAGGTTGCCTGCGAGACCGCACTCGGCAAGCGCCAGGCGATCGAACTGTTCGGCACCGATTACGACACGCCGGACGGCACATGCGTGCGCGACTACATCCATGTCGCCGATCTCGCCAATGCCCATGCCGACGCGCTTGCCTATCTGCGCAAAGGCGGCGACAGCCTGGTCGCGAATTGCGGCTATGGCCACGGCTATTCCGTGCGCGAAGTGCTGGAGTCCGTACGGCGTGTCTCGGGCAGGGAATTCCCCGTCGTGGAGCGGGAACGCCGTCCCGGCGACGTTCCCGCCGTGGTCGCAAATTCGACACGGGCACGCAGCACGCTGGGCTGGACGCCCATGCATGACGATCTCGACCAATGCGTCGCGACAGCGTTGGCCTGGGAGGCGGCGCTCGGTCGGCGCAATCAGCGCGACTGAGATGGAAGGACCGGATTGGGGCTGGTCGAAGCGTGAGGAAGCAGCCGGACGGGGGCCCGGATCTGCATGGATACCGATACAAGGAGTCTTCTGAGACATGGCATTTTTGAGCTCGCCCGTTTCCGTCATGCGGCCCTTCGCGGCCGCCGGAACCCGCGCAGTCTTGTTGGTCTTCCTGCTTCTGGCGGGGCTGTTACCCGCCATGGCGGATGCGGCAGGCGCGCGATGGGTGGCGAGTTTCTGGCCGACCGCCCAGAAGGCCGGCATCTCGCGCAGCGTCTACAACAGCGCGCTCGGTAATTTCACCCCCGATCCCGACGTGCTGTCCAAAGCCGGTTCTCAGGCAGAATTCGTCAAGCCGCTCTGGGAGTATCTGGATGGCGCCGTCTCGCAGAAGCGGCTGGAGAATGGCCGTGACGCGCTGCGCCAGTACGGCCGGCAATTGCAGCAGATCGAGCAGGCCTATGGCGTCGACCGCAGCGTCGTCGTCGCGATCTGGGGCATGGAATCCTCCTATGGCCAGGTGCTGAGCAATCCGAAGATCGTCAAGAACACTATCCGTTCGCTGGCGACGCTGGCCTATCAGGGCGGCTCGCGCGCGAAATATGGCCGCCAGCAGCTGATCGCGGCGCTGAAGATCCTGCAGCGCGGCGACGTCGATGCCCGCCACATGGTCGGCTCGTGGGCCGGCGCCATGGGGCATACCCAGTTCATCCCGACCACCTACCAGGCCTATGCCGTCGACTTCGATGGCGACGGCAAGCGCAATGTCTGGACATCCGAGGTCGACGCGCTCGCCTCGACGGCCAACTACCTCGCCAAGATGGGCTGGCGGTCGGGCCAGACCTGGGGCTACGAGGTCGAGTTGCCGGCCGGCTTCGACTGGCGCCACAACGATTCCGGCAAGGCGCTCTCCCTCGGCCAGTGGCGCAAGATGGGCGTCCATCGCGTCGCCGGGCGGCAGTTCCCCGCTTCGAACGAGACGGCGACGCTCTATGCGCCTGCCGGCGCCGGCGGGCCCGCCTTCCTGCTCCTGCATAACTTCAAAGTGATCAAGCGCTACAACAATGCCAATGCCTATGCGCTCGCGGTTGGCCATCTGGCCGATCGGCTGCGTGGCGGCGGCGATTTTATCTCCGGCTGGCCGCGTGAGGTGCGGCCGCTCGCGGGGGCCGAAAGGGCGGAATTGCAGAGATTGCTGGGGCGGCGCGGCTTCTATTCGGGCGCGGTCGATGGCAAGATCGGCGCCGGGACGCGCCAGGCTATTCGCTCTTACCAGGCATCGGCCGGCGACGTGCCGGACGGTTACGCCTCAACGGGGGTGTTGCAGCGGCTGCGGTCCGGCAGGTAGGATTATTCCTTTAGGGAAGGTCGCGAGGGCAGGCGACCTTGTGACCGGATGTCGTCATGCTGGTTCGTATCCTTCGCGCGTTCGTCGCCCTTTTCCTGGTCTCCGCCGCGCTGCTGAGCGCGACGGAGCCTGCGGCCGCGCAATATCGCCGTGGACCGGCGGGGTTCCTCGACCGGCTGTTCGGCATTGAGCGGCCGCCGCCGGACGAGTTTCTCATGCCGCCGCAGGATGTCGGCCGCCGCCGGGCGCCCTCCGGGCAGCGGGTCCCGCGTCAATCGAGTGATCAGCCGCCGCCGGTGCGCAAGAAGCGGCCGGCCGCGCCTGCCGAACCGATCTACCCGGCGCTCGAGATCCAGCCCAAGAATCCGGACGCGCGAAAAGTGCTCGTGGTCGGGGATTTCGTCGCCGGCGCCCTGGCCTGGGGGCTCGATCAGGCCTTTGCGGAGGAGCCGAGGCTTGCGGTCATCGATCAGAGCGACGGGCCTTCCGGCTTCGTGCGCGACGATCATTTCGACTGGGTCGCCAAGATCGGCGAAAAGCTCGATGCCGAGAAGCCGGACATGGTCGTGGTGCTGATGGGGGCGAACGACCGCCAGCAGATCAAGACGCCCGACGGCCGCCTGTCGCCGGGCACGGCCGAATGGCAGAAGGCCTACCAGCAGAGGGTGGAGCGTTTCCTGGTGGCGCTCAAGGTCTATGGCAAGCCGGTCTACTGGGTCGGCGCGCCGCCGCTGCGCTCGTCGGATGCATCGGCCGACATGGCGCAGTTGAACCTGATCTACAAGGTGCGGGCCGAGGCGGTCGGTGCGCATTTCATCGACGTATGGGACGGCTTCGCCGACGAGAGTGGGAAGTTCATCGCGCGCGGACCCGATGTCGACGGGCAGATGCGCAATCTGCGTCTCAGCGACGGCATCAACTTCAGCAAGGCTGGCAAGCGCAAGCTTGCCTTCTTTGTCGAGCGCGACATACGCCAGGATAGCGGCCTCGGCCTGCCGATGAGCGCGATCACGCCGACCAACCCCAATGCGGCGACAGAGATCGGCCCCGATGGCAAGGAGCGCCAGGTCGGGCCCGTGGTGTCCCTGACCGATCCGGATCCCGGAACGGCCAATGCCAAGCTGGCGGGAGCCGCCGATCAGGCCGGACCCGGCCCCGCGGCCGACAGTCTGCAATACAAGCTGACGGTGAAAGGCGAGGCGCCGGCGGCGAAGGCCGGCCGGGTCGACGATTTTGCCTGGAAGCCGCCGCATGCCGAGGACGACAGCGCCGCCGCCTCGACGTCGAGCATCGTCGACGGCATCGTCATCCTGCCGGCACCCACGGCAGGCGTCCGGGGCATGGCTCCGGCCGTGGAGTAGGGCCGGAGGGCCAGTCCCGGCCCAGGAACGCCGTGGTTGAGGCTGGCGCCAGCCTCACTTCCCTTTGAGACATCTTGCGCAGTTCTACCCTCAACATGCTGAGGAGGCCGGAAGGGCCGTCTCGAAGCACGTAGAGTGGTGCGGCTATAGGGATTGCCCTCAGGCTGTGCGTCCTTCGAGACGGCTTGCTCCCGCAAGCCTCCTCAGGATGTTGGAAGTCGAAGCCTGTACATAAAAAAGCCCCCGCCGGTCGCTGGCGGGGGCTTCTATGTTTTCGGCTGCGAGCTGGCCTTACCAGGCGAGGTTCGACGCGCCCATCAGATGCTTGTCGATCGCGTGGGCCGCCTGGCGGCCTTCGCGGATCGCCCAGACGACGAGCGACTGGCCGCGGCGCATGTCGCCGGCGGCGAACACCTTGTCGACCGAGGTCTGGTAGCTCTGCGTATCGGCGGCGAGGTTGCCGCGCTTGTCGAGCGTCGCGCCCAGTTCGGTCAGCATGCCCTCGTGAACCGGATGGGCAAAGCCGATCGCCATGAAGACGAGATCGGCGCGGATGACGAACTCGGTGCCTTCGATCGGCCGGCGCTTCTCGTCGACGCGGGCGCACTGGACACCGGTGACCTTGCCGTTCTTGCCGACCACGCCAAGCGTGGCGCAGGCGAACTCGCGCTCGGCTCCCTCGGCCTGCGACGACGAGGTGCGGAACTTGGTCGGCCAATAGGGCCAGACCGTCAGCTTGTCCTCGCGCAGCGGCGGCATCGGGCGGATGTCGAGCTGGGTGACGGCGAGCGCTCCCTGGCGGAACGAGGTGCCGACGCAGTCCGACGCGGTGTCGCCGCCGCCGATGACGACAACGCGCTTGCCGGTGGCGATGATCGGCTCCTCGTGGATCTCCTCGCGACCGACCCGGCGGTTCTGCTGGACCAGGAACGGCATGGCGTAATGCACGCCTTCCAGCTCGGCGCCCGGCAGCTTCGGGTCGCGCGGGGCCTCGGCGCCGCCCGTGAGCAGCACTGCGTCATGGTCGGCGACCAGTTCGGCCATCGGCTTGTTGACGCCGATGTTGACGCCGTAATGGAAGGTGGCGCCCTCGGCCTCGATCTGCGCGACGCGCCGATCGATGAAGTGCTTCTCCATCTTGAAGTCCGGGATGCCGTAGCGAAGCAGGCCGCCGGCCTTCGCCTCGCGCTCGTAGACATGGACGTCATGGCCGGCGCGGGCGAGCTGCTGGGCGGCCGCCATGCCGGCAGGCCCCGAACCGACGATGGCGATCCGGCGGCCGGTCTTGACCGCCGCGATCTCCGGCTTGATCCAGCCCTGGTTCCAGGCCTTGTCGGCGATAGACTGCTCGACCGACTTGATCGCGACCGGCGTGTTCTCGAGGTTCAGCGTGCAGGCTTCCTCGCACGGGGCGGGGCAGACGCGGCCGGTGAACTCCGGGAAGTTGTTGGTCGAGTGCAGGTTGCGCGAGGCCTCCTGCCAGTCGTTCGAATAGACGAGGTCGTTCCAGTCCGGGATCTGGTTGTGAACCGGACAGCCCGTGTCGCCATGGCAGAACGGAACGCCGCAATCCATGCAGCGCGCCGCCTGTCGGACGACGTCCTGGTCGTTCAGCGGCAGGGTGAATTCCCGGAAGTGCCGGATGCGGTCCGCCGCCGGCTGGTACTTCTGGTCCTGACGGTCGATCTCGAGGAAACCCGTTACCTTACCCATTTCTTTCCCCTTACTCGGCCGCCACGCCGTAGCGCGCGCGTTCCATCTCGATCAGTGCGCGCCGATACTCGACCGGCATGACCTTGCGGAATTTCGGACGATAGCTCTCCCAGTTCTCCAGGATCTCCTTGGCCCGGCTGGAGCCGGTGTAGTGGAGATGCTTGGAGATCAGCAGGTGAAGCCGCTCGTCATCGTGGCGATTCATGTTCGACGTGATGTCGATCCGGCCCTTGTGCTCGATGTCGCCGCCATGGTGGTGGAGCTTCTCCAGCAGGTCGTCCTCTTCCTGGACGGGCTCGATCTCGACCATCGACAGGTTGCAGCGCTGGGCGAAGGACTCGTCCTCGTCGAGCACATAGGCGATGCCGCCGGACATGCCGGCCGCGAAGTTGCGCCCGGTCTGGCCGATGACGACGACGATGCCGCCGGTCATGTATTCGCAGCCATGATCGCCACAGCCTTCGACGACCGCGATCGCGCCCGAGTTGCGGACGGAGAAGCGCTCGCCGGCGACGCCGCGGAAATAGGCCTCGCCCTCGGTCGCACCATAGAGAACGGTGTTGCCGACGATGATCGACTCTTCCGGCACGATGCGGCTGTTCTCGGCCGGGCGCACCACGATGCGTCCGCCGGAAAGGCCCTTGCCGACATAATCGTTGCCTTCGCCGATCAGGTCGATCGAAACGCCGCGCGCCAGGAAGGCGGCGAAGCTCTGGCCGGCCGTGCCGCGCAGGGTGATCGCGATCGTGTCGTCCGGTAGGCCGTCATTGCCGTAGCGCTTGGCCACCTCGCCCGACAGCATCGCGCCGGCCGAACGGTCGGTGTTGCGGATCACGGCTTCGATCTGCACCGGCGTGCCATCGGCCAGCGCGGGCTGGGCCTCGGCGATCAGCTTGCGGTCGAGCACATGCTCGATCGGGTGCTGCTGGCGCTGGGTGTGACGGATCTCGTCCGGCCCGGCCTCGACCTTGTGGAACAGCTTGGTGAAGTCGAGTCCGGCCGCCTTCCAGTGGTTGACGGCGGCGACCTTGTCGAGCCGGTCGGACTGGCCGATCAGCTCTTCGAGGTGGCGAACGCCCATGGCAGCCATCAGCTGGCGAACTTCCTCGGCGACGAAGAAGAAGAAGTTGATGACGTTCTCGGGCGTGCCCTTGAAGCGCTTGCGCAGCACCGGATCCTGGGTGGCGACGCCAACCGGGCAGGTGTTGAGATGGCACTTGCGCATCATGATGCAGCCGGCGGCGATCAGCGGCGCCGTCGAGAAGGCAAATTCGTCCGCGCCGAGCAGCGCGCCGATGATGACATCGCGACCGGTCCGGAAACCGCCATCGACCTGCAGGGCGATGCGCGAGCGCAGGCCGTTCAGGACCAGCGTCTGCTGGGTTTCGGCCAGGCCGATTTCCCACGGGCTGCCGGCATGCTTGAGCGAGGTCAGGGGCGAAGCACCCGTGCCGCCCTCGAAGCCGGAGATGGTGATGTGGTCGGCGCGCGCCTTGGCGACGCCGGCGGCGACCGTGCCGACACCGACTTCCGAGACGAGCTTGACCGAGACGTTCGCCTGCGGGTTGACGTTCTTCAGATCGAAGATCAGCTGGGCCAGATCCTCGATCGAGTAGATGTCATGGTGCGGCGGCGGCGAGATCAGGCCGACGCCCGGGGTCGAGTGCCGGACCTTGGCGATGGTCGCGTCCACCTTGTGGCCGGGCAACTGTCCGCCTTCGCCGGGCTTGGCACCCTGCGCCACCTTGATCTGCATCACGTCGGAGTTGACGAGATATTCCGTCGTCACGCCGAAGCGTCCCGAGGCGATCTGCTTGATCGACGAGCGCATCGAATCGCCATTGGCCATCGTCAGGAAGCGCTCGGCTTCCTCGCCGCCCTCGCCGGTGTTCGACTTGCCGCCGATCCGGTTCATGGCAATGGCGAGCGTGGTGTGCGCCTCGCGCGAGATCGAGCCGAATGACATGGCGCCGGTGGCGAAACGCTTGACGATCTCCGATGCCGGCTCGACTTCCTCGAGCGGAACCGGCGATGCGCCTACCTCTTCCGCCATCTTGATCTCGAACAGGCCGCGCAGCGTCAGCAACGCCTTCGACTGCTCGTTCATCGCCCGCGCATAGTCCTCGTAGCGCTCCCACGAGCCGACGCGGACGGCATGCTGCAGGTTCGCCACCGAATCGGGCGACCAGGCATGGCGTTCGCCGCGGATGCGGAAATTGTACTCGCCGCCGATGTCGAGCGTGTTGCGCAGCACTGCGCCATCGCCGAAGGCCTCGGCGTGACGGCGCACGGTTTCTTCCGCAATCTCGGCCAGGCCGACACCCTCGATGGTGGTGGCGGTGCCGAAGAAGTAGCGGTCGACGAACTCGCTCGCGAGACCGATCGCATCGAAGATCTGCGCGCCGCAATAGGACTGGTAGGTCGAGATGCCCATCTTGGACATGACCTTGAGAATGCCCTTGTCGATCGACTTGACGTAGCGATGCACGATCTCTTCGTCGTCGACCTCCTCGGGGAAGTCCTTCTTCATCTCGGTCAGCGTCTCGAAGGCGAGATAGGGATTGATCGCCTCGGCGCCGAAGCCGGCCAGCACGCAGAAATGATGCACCTCGCGGGCCTCGCCGGTCTCGACGACGAGACCGACTGAGGTCCTGAGGCCCTTGCGGATCAGGTGATGATGCACGCCGGCGGTCGCCAGCAGCGCGGGAATCGGGATCCGATCCGGCCCGACCATGCGGTCGGAAAGGATGATGATGTTGTAGCCGCCATGGACCGCCGCCTCGGCGCGCTCGCAGAGCCGCTCCAGCGCATCGGCCATGCCTTCGGCGCCCTGTGCCACGGCATAGGTGATGTCGAGCGTCTTCGACTGGAACGGGTTGTCGTCCAGTTCACCGATGGCGCGGATCTTCTCGAGATCCGGATTCTCCAGGATGGGCTGCCGGACTTCGAGCCGCTTGCGACGGCCGGCGCCCGAGAGGTCGAACAGGTTCGGCCGCGGTCCGATGAAGGACACGAGGCTCATGACGAGCTCCTCGCGGATCGGATCGATCGGCGGGTTCGTCACCTGGGCGAAGTTCTGCTTGAAGTAGGTGTAGAGCAGCTTCGACTTGTCGGAGAGGACGGAGATCGGCGTGTCCGTGCCCATCGAGCCGACGGCTTCCTGGCCGGTGGTGGCCATGGGGGCCATCAGCAACTTCAGGTCTTCGCCGGTGTAGCCGAAGGCCTGCTGGCGATCGAGCAGCGTCACGTCGGTGCGCGGTGCGCGCGGCGGCACGGAGGGCAGGTCTTCAAGCACGATCTGGGTACGCGCCAGCCACTCCTGGTAGGGGAGCTTGGTGGCGAGTTCCGTCTTGATCTCCTCGTCGGAGACGATGCGGCCCTGTTCCAGGTCGATCAGCAGCATGCGGCCCGGCTGAAGCCGCCACTTGGTGACGATCTTCTCTTCCGGGATCGGCAGCACGCCGGATTCGGAGGCGAGCAGCACGTCGCCGTCCTCGGTGACGAGGTAGCGTGCCGGGCGCAGGCCGTTGCGGTCGAGCGTCGCGCCGATGCGCAAGCCGTCGGTGAAGGCGACGGCGGCCGGCCCGTCCCAGGGCTCCATCAGGGCGGCATGATATTCGTAGAAGGCACGCCGCTGCTCATCCATGAGCGGGTTGCCCGCCCAGGCTTCTGGGATCAGCATCATGGCTGCGTGGGGCAGCGAATAGCCGCCCTGCACCAGGAATTCGAGCGCATTGTCGAAGCAGGCGGTGTCCGACTGCCCCTCATAGGAGATCGGCCACAGCTTCGAGATGTCGTTGCCGTAGAGCTCGCTGTCGACCGAGGCCTGCCGCGCCGCCATCCAGTTGACGTTGCCGCGCACCGTGTTGATCTCGCCGTTATGCGCGACCATGCGGTAGGGATGCGCCAGGCGCCAGGACGGAAAGGTGTTGGTCGAGAAACGCTGATGCACGAGCGCGATCGCGCTCTCGAAGCGCTCGTCGTGGAAGTCGCGATAATAGGCGCCGAGCTGTTCGGCGAGGAACATGCCCTTGTAGACTATGGTGCGGGCCGACAGCGACACGACGTAGAAGTCGTTGTTCAGGCCGGAATAGGCCGCATAGATGCGGTTCGAGATCACCTTGCGGATGATGAACAGCCGCCGCTCGAACGCGTCCTCGCTCTCGATGTCCTTGCCGCGGGCAATGAACACCTGGCGATGATGCGGCTCGGTCGCGGCGATATCGGGGGCCTTGGAGAGCGTGGAGTTGTCGACCGGCACGTCGCGCCAGCCGAGCAGAACCTGGCCCTCGGAAGCGACGACTTCCTCGACGATCTTCTCCATGCCGGCGCGCACTTCCGCGTCCTGCGGCAGGAAGAGGAAGCCGACGGCATAGGTGCCGGGCTCGCTGAGCGCGAAGCCCAGGCGCGTGGCCTCCTCGGAAAAGAAGCGATGCGGAATCTGCACGAGCATGCCCGCGCCGTCTCCCATCAGCGGATCGGCGCCGACCGCTCCGCGATGCTCGAGGTTGCGGACGATCTGCAGCCCGCTCTGCACGATGCGGTGCGACTTCTCGTTCTTCAGATTGGCGATGAATCCGACGCCGCAGGCATCGTGCTCGTTGCGCGGATCATAAAGGCCTTGGGCGCCTACGCCGCCGGCCTTGTTGCGTGCGGCGGTGCTTTTGGCGGCGCGGGCCGTCGCCGCTGCTGCCATCTGCATTTCCGCTTCACGTAAGACCTTCGGCATGTGAGTGCCCTCTCATCCTCTATGGTTCATCATTCGACGATGAAACCGGCCGCTCTCCCGCTCGTTCCTTCGAACGTTTGGATGACCAACCGGCGCATTGCCGTATTCACTATAAGACGCAACCGCGCGTCCAAACCGCCGCATCGCGCCGTCCGGCATGCGACCCGACCCGTCAGGGCCGCATCCTATCGCAAGCAAGGTTCATTCCGAACTCGCCCGATTCGTGCGTGGCCGAAACTGTACGTTCCGGATTCGATAATGGGACAGCAAGACTGTCCTAATTCAAGGCGCGCCAAAATGCCAGAACTCTTCTAGTTCGGCAAGCGCTCCGACGATCACGCATTATGTTTGTTACGAAAGGAGCGTGGCAAGCACACTTAAGGTGATGATGCTGTCATGCAAGCGCAACAAAATTACGAAAGCCGCTGCGGACGCTGCGGCATGGGTTTCCCGCACTGGGGCGGCTCCGTCATGACATGGCGCTGTCTGTGCGCGAGCGACGGCTGACAAAGGGGTTGCGCCGGACGCCGCGTGTCCGCGATATGGCGCCATGATTTTTGCAAGCGATAACTGGACGGGGGCGTCCGACCGGGTGGCGGCCGCGCTCGTCGAAACGGCGGGTGGCTATGCTCCCGCCTATGGCAACGATCCGCTGACGGCGTCCGTCGAGGCGGCGTTCGCGCGGGTCTTCGAGCGCGAGGTGGCGGCATTTTTCGTCGCGACGGGAACGGCGGCGAATTCGCTGTCCCTGGCCCAGTTCTCCAGGCCGGGCGGGGTGGTGTTCTGCCACCGCGATGCTCATATCGCAGTCGATGAGGGCGGCGCGCCGGAGTTTTTCGGCGGCGGTTCGCGACTGCATCGGATCGATGGGGCGGACGGCAAGCTGTGGCCGGCCGACCTGGCCGCGGCGATCGCGCTCTATCCGGCCGAGTTTATTCATCACGGCCAACCGGTAGCCGTTTCGATCAGCCAGCTCACCGAAATCGGCACGGCGTATGCGCCGGCGGAGATCGCTGCGCTTGCCGCTGTGGCGCATGAGGCTGGCCTGCCGCTCCATATGGACGGCGCGCGATTCGGCAATGCGGTCGCCGGGCTTGGAGTCACGCCGGCCGAGGCGAGCTGGCGCGCCGGCGTTGACGTCATGTCCTTCGGCGGATCGAAGAATGGCTGTTTCGCCGCCGAGGCGGTCGTCTTCTTTAATCCGGAGCAGGCGAAGGGCTTCGCGTTTCATCGCAAGCGCGGTGGCCACCTCTTTTCCAAGAGCCGATTCGTCGCGGCGCAGTTCTCGGCCTATCTTGAGGCGGATCACTGGCTGAGCCTGGCGTCGCATGCCAATGCGATGGCACGGCGGCTGGCCGAGGGCATCGAGGCGGCATCGGGCTCTAGTCTCGCCTGGCAGCCGCAGGGCAATGAGGTCTTTGCGTGGATCTCGAAGGCTGCCGATGCCCGGTTGCGCGCGGCGGGCGCTGCCTATTATGAATGGCCGACGGCGGGGCCGATTGCCGCACCCTTGGACAACAAGCCAATTCTTGTGCGGCTGGTGACCAGTTTCCAGACGCAGGCATCGGAAGTGGATGCATTTCTGCAAATAGTTTCGGCAGATATGGCCTAAAAAATAGGCGCCCCACTTGCGTGGGACGCCCCATCCTTCAGGCTGTGGCGCTGCTTACGCCGCCTTGGCCTCGATCTGCTGGCTGGCATTCTTGCCGCTGGAAATCGCGATCGTGCGCGGCTTCATGGCCTCGGGGATCTCGCGGACGAGATCGACATGCAGGAGGCCGTTCTCGAGGCTGGCGCCCTTCACTTCCACATGGTCGGCGAGCTGGAAACGGCGCTCGAACGAACGTCCGGCGATGCCGCGATACAGCACCTCCGAATCCTTGCCTTCCTCAGGCTTCTTCTCGCCCTTCACGGTCAGCGTGTTTTCACGCGACTCGATCGACAGATCGCTGTCGCCGAAACCGGCTACCGCCATGGTGATGCGATAGGCGTTCTCGCCGGTGCGCTCGATGTTGTAAGGCGGATAGCCCGGCACGCCGGCTTCGACGCCGGAGGCCTGGTCGAGAAGGGAGAAGAGCCGGTCAAAGCCGACGGTGGAGCGATAGAGCGGGCTCAGATCAAACGTACGCATGGTTGTCCTCCTTGGAGCGACGGTTCGTTTCGAAGTTCACGAAGGCTCCGCCATCCGATGGCCGGGGCCGCGTGTCTCAGCTGCGGACCCTCTTTTGGCATCCGCAACGAGGATGTGGGGACAAGTCCGGGGTGGTTCAAGAGGGGGGAGTGGGCCTGGCTCCGTGCCAGGCTGAACGCCATATGAACGACCAATTCGGATGATGTTCAGGCGCCCGCGGATAGCTTCACCATCAATGCCGGCGACAAAGAGATCGCTCGGTGCATCCGCTGGAGAGACATCAATGATGAAGTCCATTCTCGCCACCTCCGCACTGGTCGGCGCCCTGCTGCTGCCGATCGCGGCCCAGGCCCAGGACTACCGCTTCGAAGGCGGTCGCGGCGGTTACAATGACGACCGCGGCTATCGGGACGACCGCGGCTATCGCCGCCCGCCGCCGCCCCGTCGCCAGCTCGACGGTCGCCAGATCTACCGGTTGCTTGCGCGTCAGGGCTATGCCCGGATCGACATCATCAACCGCCGGGGCGACGCCTATATCGTGCGCGCCATCGGTCCGCGTGGCCGGGACGTCATTCTGGTGGTCGATTCCTGGTCCGGCGAGATCCTTCGCCGCCGGGTGATCCAGAATGACTGGCGCGGCGATCGCGGCTGGCACGGTGGTTGGGGCAATGACTGGCGCCGCTGGTAGCCCCATTGCAGGAGCCATTCGGCTCTGATCGGTCGGTCGATCTCGAATCCGCCCCCCGCGCGAGGTCGGCCTGTCAGCCGGCGACATCCCTGGATGTCGCCGGTTTCTTCTTGTCCGGGCGAGGCCGGTTGCGGCGCGTCGCTTGTCGCTCCACGGTTGGTCGGCTAAGACCGGTTGGCATCAGAATGCGATGCTCGAATGCGGAACCGCGCGGCGGATGAGTTTGCAATCCTTTCCTGACAATCCCGTCCCCGAAGGCGCCGTCGAGCAGACCGTCACGACCGTCGACGGGGTCAAGCTGCGCGCCGCCTACTGGCGCCCGCCGGGACAGCGAAAAGGCACGGTCTGCCTGATCCATGGCCGTGCCGAAGCGATCGAGAAATATTACGAGGTCGTCGGCGAACTGCTGGAGCGCGGCTTCGCGGTGGCGAGCTTCGACTGGCGCGGGCAGGGGGCTTCCGACCGGCGCCTCGCCAACCCTCGCAAGGGCCATGTCGACGATTTCTCCGAGTTCGAGCGCGATCTCGAGGCGTTCATGCAGCAGGTGGTGCTGCCGGACTGCCCGCCGCCCTATTTCGCGCTGGCGCATTCCACCGGCGGCCTGATCTGCCTGCGCGTCGCGCGCCGCTCGCGCCAGACCTTTGCACGCATGGTGCTGGTATCGCCGCTGCTCGACTTCGGCGGCTTCGCGCCCTCGCGCGCGCTGATCAACTTCACGGCCGGCTGCTTTTCGCTGCTGGGCCTCGGCGATGCCTTTCCGCCGGGTTCGAAGATCGCCCAGGTCGAGGAGCGCGGCTTCAAGAGCAATCCGCTCACCAGCGATCCCCGCCGTTTCGCCCGGTCGATCGCCATCGGCCAGACGCGGCCGGAGCTGATGGTCGGCCCGCCCACCATTGCCTGGCTGCACGCGGCCTGCCGCGCCATGAACGAGGCGGCCGATCCAGCCTTCGCCGCCAGCATCCGCATCCCGACCCTGATGATCGCCGCCGGCGAGGACCGGGTGGTGTCGCCGCTTGCGATCGAGCGCTTTGCCCGCGAGATGCGGATCGGCGCGCAGATCGTCATCCCCGGCGCGCGTCACGAGATCCTGATGGAGCGCGATCCGATGCGCGGCCTGTTCTGGGCCGCCTTCGACGAGTTCATTCCCGGCTCCGAGGCGTGATAACAGGCTAGCGCCTGGCCCCGGTCTCGGCCGTCGACAGGCCGTTCGATTTGGTCGTGTCGAGAATGACCATGGTCGAGGTCTCGGCGACGCAGGGAATCGCCTGCAGGGCGGCCGAGATGAACTGCCGCAGCGCCTCGATATCCCGGACCCAGACCCGTAGCAGGTAGTCGACGCTGCCGGTGACGAGCAGGCATTCGGTGATTTCCGGCCGGTCCTCGATGGCGCTCAGGAACTGGCTGGCCGCATCCGGTGTCTGCTTGGCGAGGCGCACGCTGACGACGACGCAGATGGAGAGGCCCAGCGCCAGCGGGTTGATCCTGGCCGAGTAACCCTGGATGACGCCGCTCTCTTCCAGCCGCTTGATGCGCCGGCTGCAGGGCGTCGGCGACAGGCCGACCCGCTCGGCGACTTCGAGGTTGGACATGCGGCCGTCGGCCTGCAGCACGGCCAGAATCCGGCGGTCGATCGGGTCGAGTTCGACCATTGGCGTTTTTCCCTAACGAGGCGGGCTCTGCGAGCGAGTTCTTGCGAGACTAAAGCGAGCTCCACGAAAAATTGCACGGATTCGCTCGCCATTCGAGCGCTATTGTCTAACAAACAAGGGAGACGACAATGCCGGCCTATGTGATTTGTACGATGGCGATCCACGACCCCGTGACCTACAAGAAATACACCGACCGCACGCCGCCGATCGTCAAGCGGCATGGCGGCCGGTTTCTGACGCGCGGCGACGAGGTTTCTGCGGCAGAAGGCCCCCCTTTCACCGATCGCATGGTGATCCTGGAATTCCCGAGCAAGGCGCATGTCGATGCCTGGATCAAGGATCCCGACTATGTCGAGGCCTGCCAGTTCCGCTACGCCGCCTCGACCGGCCGGATGATCGTGCAGGAAAGCCGCGGCAATACCGAGGATCCCGATCCCCGGCTCTGATGCTTCCGGCGGGCGCGACGCCCGCCGAACTTTCCTGAACCTTCGAGGTTTCCGACGATGGCGAATGCCAAGGCAAGTACCACCCGGCCGCAGACGGCGGCCTGGCTCCGGTCCAGCAACGATATTTCGCAGCAGTTCCTTGCCTTTGGCGGTCGTGCCGACGTCGTCAGCCTCGCCGGCGGCCTGCCGGCGGCCGAACTCTATCCGGTCGCCGAGGTGCAGGCCGCGGCGCAGGCGGCGATCGCTCGCCATGGCGCGACGATCATGGAATATGGCCCGGTCGAGGGCCTGCCGGCGCTGCGCCAGCTGATCGCGGCGCGCGCCTCGGCCGAGACCGGCGGCACCTTCACGGCGGCGAATGTGCTGCTCACCACCGGCTCGATGCAGGCGCTCGACCTGATCGGCAAGGTTCTGGTTGATCCGGGCGAACTGATCGTCGCGCAGGCGCCAACCTATCTCGGCGCGCTCGATGCCTGGCGGCCGCGCGCGCCCAGCTATCGACCGCTCGACTGGACGCTGACCGATCCAGATTTCGACGCGACGCTGGCGCGGGCGAAGTTCGTCTATTCCGTACCGAACTATTCCAACCCGACCGGCGTGCTGGTGTCGCAGGACCGGCGCATCGCGCTGCTCGACAAGGTGCTGGAAGCCGGCACCTGGCTGGTCGAGGACGACCCCTATCTTTCGATCCAGCTCGACGGTTCGCCGGGTCCGAGCATCTTGAGTCATTCGGTCGCCCGCTCGACTCGGCCGGGCCCCTATGACGGGCCCGTGATCTATCTCGGCACGGTTTCGAAAAGCCTGGTGCCGGGCCTGCGCGTCGGCTGGGTGATCGCCGAGGCCGGCATGATCCAGAAACTGGCCCTGACCAAGATGGCGAGCGACCTCAGCGGCAGTTTGCTGACGCAGGCGATTGCGCTGGAGTTGATGGAGCGCGAATTCGACCACCAGCATTCACGCTCCATCGTGCCGGTCTATCGCGAGCGCCGCGACGCGCTGCTGCGCGAGGCGAATGCGCGGCTTGCCGACTGGTTCGAATGGGAGGTGCCGGTCGGCGGCATGTTCGTGTGGATGCGCTCGAAGGGCGACGCGATCGACACCGACGCGCTCTACAAATTCGCGGTCGAGGAGAAGGTCGCCTATGTCCCGAGCAGCGTCTTCGACTTCACCGGCGAGAACCGCTTTGCCATGCGGGTCAATTTCACCCGCAGTTCGCCCGAGGTGATTGCCGAAGGCGTGCGCCGCCTGGCGCGGGCGATCGAGCACTATCTCTCCGCCCGCCAGCAGCTCGACGGCGCGGCCTAGCGAGCGCCAATCGTCCGGTCGGGGCGGGTGGCCTTCGCGGCGCGCATCTGCGAGCCTTTCCTTCTTTCGAACTGCAGGATTTTTCGTCCATGGACCTGAAACTGAACGACAAGACCGCCCTCGTCTTCGGCGGCTCGCGCGGGCTTGGACGCGCCATCGCGGCCGAGCTGGCGGCCGAGGGCGCCAAGGTCGTGATCGTCGCGCGGGATCCCGCCCGCGTCGAGGTGACGGCCAAGGAACTCGGCGTCATCGGCATCGCCGGCGACGTCTCCAAGCCCGGCGCCGGTCGCGCGCTGGTGCAGCAGGCGGCCGAAAAACTGGGTCGCAGCGTCGATATCTTGGTCACCAATACCGGCGGTCCCGCGCCCGGCAATTTCGAGGCAATCAGCGATCAGGCCTGGCAGGCGGGCTTCAACAACCTCTGGATGAGCTTCGTGGAGAGCGTCGGCGAGGCGCTGCCGGCGATGAAGGCCAGGGGGTTCGGCCGCATCCTCGCCGTCACCTCGGTCGCGGCCAAGGAGCCGCAGCCGGGGCTGGTGGTGTCCAACGGCCTGCGCGCCGGTCTGCTCGGTCTCGTCAACGCGATCAGCCGCGACGTCGCGGCGTCGGGTGTGACGGTCAACGCGCTGCTGCCCGGCTACACCAATACGGACCGGATGAAGGAAGTCGGCGTCACCAGCGCATCGATGGGCTCGAAGATCCCGGCCGGGCGCATCGGCGAGCCGGAGGAATTCGCCGCGCTTGCCGCCTTCCTCGCCTCGGAGCGCGCCAGCTACATCACCGGCCAGGCGATCGCCGTCGATGGCGGCCTGCTGCAGTCGATCTGACGGCGGGCAGGGCGGTCGCATCGGCGCCGCCCTGCATGCTCATCAGTCCGCCCGGTTCAGCGTTTCCAGGATCTGGTCGTGCAGGCGGGCGTCACCGCTCGCCACCACGCGGCCGCCGGATGCGGCCGAGCCGCCGTCCCAGCTGGTGACGCGGCCGCCGGCGCCCTCGATCACGGGGATCAGCGCCACGATGTCATAGGCATGCAGGCCGACCTCGATCACGGCATCCGCAAAACCCGCGGCCACCATGCAATAGGCGTAGCAATCGCAGCCATAGCGGGCGAGGCGGACCTTGTTCTCGACGCGGTCATAGGCCTCGCGATCGCTGCCCTTGAACAGGGCCGGCGTGGTCGTGAAAAGGACCGCATCCGAAAGCTTGTCGCAGGCTCGCGTCTTCAGGGGCCGGTCGCCTTCCGGCCCCGTGTACCAGGCCCGCGCGCCATTGCCGGCGAAGCGTTCGCCGGTGAAGGGCTGGGCCATCATGCCGAGCGAGGGCCTGCCGCCAGTGGTGAGGCCGATCAGAGTGCCCCAGACCGGCAGGCCGGAAATGAAAGCGCGCGTGCCGTCGATCGGATCGAGCACCCAGACGTTCTCGGCGTCGAGATTCTCGTCGCCGAATTCCTCGCCCATGATGCCATGCGATGGGTAGTGCTCGTTGATCAGCGCGCGCAGCGCCTCTTCCGAGGCGCGGTCAGCGACCGTGACCGGATCGAAGCCGGAGGCCGCTTTATTCTCGACGGAATCGAGTGCGCGAAAATGCGGCATGATCGCTTTTCCGGCAGAATCAGCGAGCCGATCGAGGAAGGCAATCAGGGTTGGATCGGTCATTCGAGGCTCCAAAAGGCTGCTGCAGACGTGCCATGCGCTGTATGCATAGCGACGCCTCGTTCAGGCGTTCCTGTCTAACAATCTGATTTCAAATGTCTATTTCAATCCACTCTCGGTGCGCGCCGGTCGCGGGGGCGTCTGCCGTGGCGGAATCGTCGCACCTGGGCGCGAGCGTAGGAAAGGGTCTTGATCTTTTTGCAGTGCAAGCGCAACTTATTGCGGTGCGGTACATCGATTGGCGTCGATCTACCGCTGCCCTTCTTGGGCGTTTCCTCCCTAGACTTGGGCCGCCTCGTTTGACGAGCGGCCCTTTTTTCTGCCCGCGATTCCGCTTCGGCGATGGTGGATGAGATTACTCCGCCGCTTCGGGGAGCGGATAAAGCGCCGCGTCCGGCAGGCTCGACAGCGCCGCCGCGAACCGCGCCAGGTCGGCCGCGAGCCGATCATAGCCGGCATTGGGCTGCAGCGTCCGCTCGTTCATGTAGAGCCCGCGATTGATCTCGATCTGCAGCGCATGCAGGCCGCGGCTCGGTCGGCCGTAATGTTCGGTGATGAAGCCGCCCGCATAGGGCTTGTTGCGGGCGACGGCATAGCCGGCATCGCTCAGGATCGAATAGGCGGCTTCCGAAATGCCCGGCGCGCAACTGGTGCCGTAGCGATCGCCCAGCACGATGTCGGCCCGAGCCCTTCCGGGCAGCGTCCGCACGCTGGACGGCATGGAGTGGCAATCGACCAGCACGCAATAGCCGAAGCGCTCATGCGTCGCCGCCAGCGTCTGGCGCAGCGTCTCGTGATAGGGCTTGTAGACCGTCTCGATGCGATGGAGCCCCAGCGCGACCGGGATCGGCTCGGCATAGATCTCGACATTCTCCGAGACGACCCGGGCGATCGTGCCGAGACCGCCGGCGACCCGGAGCGAGCGGACATTGGCATAGGACGGCAGGTCGCCATCGAACATGCGCGGGTCCAGTTCATAGGGTTCGCGGTTCACGTCCAGCCAGGCACGGGGAAAATGCGCCCGCATCAGCGGCGCGCCAAGCGGCACGACGGAGGCAAACAGTTCGTCGACGAACGTATCCTCGGAGCGGCGGATCGTCTTCTCGTCGAGCTTCGAGGCCTCCAGGAAGGCGGCCGGATAGATGCGGCCGCTATGGGGCGAGTTGAACACGAAGGGTATGCGCTGCTCGGCCGGAGCCACCACCTCGAAGGGAAGCGCGTTTGCAAGATCCGGCGCGGCGTTGATGATCGTTCTCCTCGCGGTTGCGGCCGGGGCCCGTCCTGTCCGTAAGGCCCATTCTATGTCGTCTGGCGCGCTTCGGGCAGGGGAAGTTTCGCTCCATTCACCCGATCTTTACTTCGTTCAGCCGTAATTCAATAACCAAATCGCCCAGGCCGCGCATAGTTGGCGCCTTGCGAACAAGATCGACCGTCCAGCCATGGATTCCCTGATGAACCGCATCCTGCTTGCCGAAGACGACAATGACATGCGCCGCTTTCTGGCGAAGGCGCTGCAGAATGCCGGCTATGATGTCGTGTCCTTCGACAATGGCCGCAGCGCCTATGAGCGCATCCGCGAAGAGCCCTTCACCCTTCTGCTGACGGATATCGTCATGCCGGAGATGGACGGCATCGAGCTGGCGCGCCGCGCCACCGAGCTCGATCCCGACCTGAAGGTGATGTTTATCACCGGCTTTGCCGCCGTCGCGCTCAATCCCGATTCGAACGCGCCCAAGGATGCGAAGGTGCTTTCCAAGCCTTTCCACCTGCGCGATCTGGTCAATGAGGTGGAGCGGCTGCTCGCTGCCTGAAGGAGTTTTCAACAGGGTCGAAAAACGAGGCTTGAAGCTTCGGAAATCGCCCTGTATACCCTCGCTCACGCCGCCGGTCCCGCCGGTCGCGTTGAGAAGGATGGGCGTGTAGCTCAGCGGGAGAGCACTACGTTGACATCGTAGGGGTCACAGGTTCAATCCCTGTCACGCCCACCATCCTCCCTCCACCGAAATCGCTGACCTGAAAGCCGCCGGCCTCGCGCCTCGGTCCCTCGTCGATTTTCCGGAGGCCTCCAGAGTCCAGACGCCTTCCCAAACCTTCGGTCCGGATCACTCGGGATAGGTCTCGGCGCCGTCCGGCGCGGATTTGTGGAAAAGAATGAAGGCGAGCGGATTGCCGGGCTCCGCCATCGCGTCGCTTCGCAGGCCTGTTACCTCTCCGGTCACGCCGCTGGAATATTCCCTGACCACTTCGCCGAACCCATTGCGCTGGATCGCGATTCTCTGCCCCGCTTCGACCCTGTCGTTGAGCTTGACCAGAAGTTCCACCAGCCCGCCCTGTGTCGCCAGAACGGGGAAGGCGCTGTTGCCGACAAACACTCCCACATCCTTGCCGGTGCGGCCCATCGCTCCCGCCAAGATGCCGTGGTGCTTGAGGACATTCATCGTGCCCTCCACGAACAGGGCGATCATGTCCAGGTCCAGGATACGCGCAGCGCCGACCTCCGCGCAAAAGGACGGGACGCCCGCGTCGACCAGCGCATTGTGCAGCACCCCGGGGTAGACGTGATTGTCGAAGACCTGGCCGACCGGAAACAGATCCACCATCGCCTTGATCTCGGGCACATCCATGCCGGCGAGGTTGAAGGCCGCGACTTCGAACCCCGTCGTCCCGGTGTGGAAGTCGATCGCCGCGTCGGCGTTGGGCCGCAGCAGCCGATTGAACAGAAGCCCTGCGTGACGGCTGGGCGCGGTGATGCCGTTCTCGTTTCCGGGCCATTCCCGATTCATGTCGATCAGGTCATGGCCTCGGCCATAATTGGGCCACCGGCGCTGTAGGCTCTCGATGGCGGGGCGGGCCACATCCGTGACGGCCATGACCGTGCCCGACATCCGTGCTGGGTCAAGCTGGTTGATCACGGTCTGCACCGTGTGGATGGAGCTCATTTCGTCGCCATGCACGCCGCTCACCAGAACCACGCGCTTGCCGGGCTTCGCGCCCCGGACGACGGCGACCGACACATACCAGTGCTGCCCGCTCGGCATCTCCACGCCCTGGAAATACAGAAGATGCTTCTGCCCTGGGGCCAAATCCTCGACATGGAGCGTGCTGACGACCTTCTTTCCCTGGAGGATCTCGCCGGTATAGACGGTGCCGTGCGCCGATTGGGGTGCGACGCCATCGCTCGATGGGGCGGTCTCCTGGGCGCTCGCGCCGTGGGCACCCAGGGCGGACGCCCCCAAAGCCGCCAGCGACGCCATCATGAAGTCTCGTCGATCGGCGCCGTCTTTGGACTGGTCGGGCATGGTGGACTCTCCCCCTGAGTTACCGGGATGGGGTGGGCTCCTGCAGCATCAGCCATACTGTCGCTCGCTAGCGAGCCTGACCAGTCCATGCCCGTGGAATTCTGTCCATCGACCGGGAGGCGGCGAAGATGCCGTCTGCGCCCTCCGGGAAGTACCATTGTCGAGCGGTAGCGATCGGGCGCTGACGGCGCCTTGCGCTCTCCGACAGCTTCCGAGCCGCGTTGTGTCGGAGAGGGCCTTGAAGGGGCGCAGGCGTCAGGCGCGGTCCGGCAGGCTCGACGGGCCGGCTTCGGCGGTAGCGGCGCTCGAGGAGGGTGGTCGTGCTTCCGCCGTCTTCGCGCGGCTGGGCTTCTTCTCGCGGGACCATTCCAGCACCCAGAGCGGCAGGTCCAGAAGCACGAAATAGTCCCCCTGCCGGCCGCGCATCGCCTCGCCAAACCAGCCGCCCACGATCATCGCCTCGACCCGGGCGGATTGGAGGGCCCGCACGTCGAGTGCCTGAATCAGAGCGTTGGCATGGGAGTCGGCCAGATATCCGACCAGAACGCCGTCGATCACCACCCGGACGGCGGTAGACTGGCCAGGCCGATCGCGCGCCGGAATCAGGTCGGCGACAACGGCAATCTGGTGCCCGAGTTCGGTCTTTCCGCCGGCAATCCCATCCAGCGCAGCTTGAAAATATCGCTCGCCTTCAGCGCCACAGGCGAAGTCCCCGTCGCCGTCCACCATCCAGACTTTTCTGCGACAGAGGCGGCTGAGCAGCCGGAAAACCCCTTGCATCCAATCGAACTCCCGCTACGTCAACGGATGCTATAGCGAGACAAGGCCGTCCGTCTCGCATTTTAATTCAAAATTTGAACTAAAATGCGAGAATGGCAGCGTCCGATTGTCCCGTGCATCGACATTGACGTGGGGCGGGCAGGGCGGCTTGCGCCCCTTTTGCCGCATCGCTATCTTGCGCTGCAGAGGACGACCTCCCCACCTTGGGAAACAATAACCGGGACGGCCCGGCCCTTTCGCGGAGGGCCTGATGGCCTGGGTTTATCTGCTGCTTGCCGGTGTGTTCGAGGTCATCTGGGCTTCGACCATGAAGCATTCCGATGGCTTCACGAAGCTCACGCCGACGATCATTACCATCGTCACGATGATCATCAGCTTCGGCCTGCTCTCGGTCGCCATGAAGTCGCTGCCGCTCGGCACGGCCTATGCGATCTGGACGGGCATCGGCGCTGTCGGCGCGTTTTGCGTCGGCGTCTTCATCCTGGGCGAGGCGGCGACCCTGTTCCGCATCGCCAGCGTCGCCTTCATTATCCTTGGCCTTGTCGGCCTCAAGGTCTCGACCCCTTAGCACGCGGCGCGACGGCGATCATCCGGCGCGTCACGGGAACGCTTCTTCAGTATTCGCCGCGGCCCAGCAGGACCACGGGAATGGTCCGGGCCAGAATTGCCAGGTCCTGGAGGACGCTCATCTGCCGGACATAGATCGCGTCGAGCCGGATGCGGGTGTGGTAGTCGGCGTCGGCACGGCCGGAAACCTGCCACAGTCCCGTCATGCCGGGGCGGCAGAGATAATAGGCCTCGAAATGGCGCGCATTGTAGCGCCCGGCATCGGCGATCTCGCGCGGCAATCTGGGGCGCGGGCCGACCAGGCTCATCTCGCCTCTCAGGACATTGATCAACTGGGGCAGTTCGTCGAGGCTGAACTGGCGAAGGAAGCGGCCCAGACGTGTCACGCGCGGATCCGACCTCAGCTTGTATCGGCACGCATAGTCGAACCGAGCCTGCGGGTTGTTGGCCAGGTAGTTCTCCAGCCTGCGTTCGGCATCGGTCTCCATCGTGCGGAACTTGTACATCGCGAAGGGGCGCCCTCCGCGTCCCACACGCTGCGACCTGAAGAAGATTGGCTCTCCGGCAAAACCGATCAAGCCGGCGATGACAATGGCGACCGGCAGAAGGCCCACAAGCAGCGTCGCCGCCAGCAATATGTCGAGGCCGCGCTTGAAAGGATATTCCCGGACTTCCGCTCGTCCGCGCCGTCGCTCCGGGGCGGAGGCGGGAATGGCAGCCTGTTCCAGGGAATGGGCCGAGGCGATTTCGAATTTCGGGTCCATCGCTCACCTACTCAGACTCTGTTCGAGGGTCGGGCCGCCTTCGGTGCCCTATGCCGCGCCGACGCCGGCGCATGAGGCTACCTTCGGCGGATCATGTCGGTTCTGCGACCGATACAGGCTGGCGCGAGACGAGTTCGGCCCGTGCCGTGCCGAGGATCGTCTCGATGTCGGAATGCTGCGTCATGAAGCCGAGCTTTCGGCGCGCCAGGGTCGGGTCGGCATAGAGGATCGGCGGGTCGCCCCGCCGGCGGGGCTTGATGGTGCTCGGCACGGTATGGCCGGTCTGGCGCGCGGCGGCCTCCAGGATCTGTTGAACCGAGAGGCCTCGCCCGGTCCCAAGATTGAGCGCCAGGCTCTCGCCGCCCCGCGCCAGATGCTCGAGCGCCAGGCCATGCGCGCGGGCAAGATCGGTGACATGGATATAGTCGCGCACGCAGGTGCCGTCGGGCGTCGCGTGATCGTCGCCATAGATCTCGATCGAGGGCAGGATGCCATGGGCAGCCATCAACACCCGCGGCACAAGATGCGTCTCGGGGGAGTGCCACTCGCCGATTTCGCCTGCGGGGTCACAGCCGCAGGCATTGAAATAGCGCAGGATCACGGAGCGGCTCGCATAGGCGCGGCCGTAGTCCTGGATGATCTGCTCTCCCATCAGCTTCGATCGTCCATAAGGACTGATCGGCCGTTGCGCGGCGGCTTCCGACACCGGCAGGACGTCCGGTGCGCCATAGGTCGCGCAACTGCTGGAAAAGACCAGCCGATCGATGCCGGTCCTGCGGGCGGCTTCGAGGACGGAAAGTGTTCCCACGACGTTGTTGGAATAATAGGCCGCCGGATCGGCAACGGACTCGCCGACATAGGCGAGGGCGGCGATGTGGCAGATCGCGCTGGGCCTGTACTGGCGGATGGCGCCTTCGAGAGCCGCTGCGTCGCGAATGTCGCCCTCGACCAGAGGCCCCCAGCGCACGGCGCTGCGATGGCCGCGCGCGAGATTGTCAAAGGCGACCGGAAGATATCCGGCCGCTGCCAGTTGTTTGCAGGTGTGGCTGCCGATATAGCCCGCGCCGCCCGTCACCAGGATCGCGCCCCGCGTCGTCATGTCGAACCTGCTTGCTCAGAATGAGACGATGCAGCCGGGCAGCCGGCTTTACTAGAGATCTTCATGCGATACCCCCGCGGCATTCTCGCAAGATCCAATTCATGGTCTGCAATAAGCTAACCTCCGCCGGCCGATGACATGAAGCCATCGAGCAACAGAAGGGCATTTCGGAAGATGAGGGCCCCCTGAAAGCACATGCATTGCAAGCCGGAAACGCTTACGTCTCTGGCGTCTGCCCCTCAAGGGAGCTGGGAATGCTAGGAATCCGGCGCGTGCCAGCCAATAACCCGTCTGCATTTCGCAGGCATCAGCCGGATATTTAAAAATCCGTAATGATTCTACGCTAAACGTTCGGATACTGGAGTCAAGATGTTTTCGAATCGCAGGACTCGCCGCTTTCAGCGTATTGGAGCGGTCATGGGGCGAGTTCGATTCGGCGTGCAATAAGAAGTCATGCATATCCCTTTCGAGAATTGCATTTAAGCTTTCATTACGTTGGGGAACTTAAGGGTTTGGCCGCCTCTGGGGGTGGGGTGCCGGCGTTCACATCTCGACGGGTTGAGCCGGTGCGGCGGGAACTCCCGTCTCGCACCGGCCCTTCTGGCTACCAGTCGACGCTGCCGCCGATCGCCTGGGCCTGCTTGGCAGCGTGCATCTGGGCCTGGGTGAACTCCATCGCGTGGCGGCAGAGATCGGTGGAGTCGGTCCAGAGATTGCGCCAGATGCCGAGGATGCCGGTCAACGGCTCGCCGGCGACGGCCGAGGAGAAGGATTCGAAGCAGATCGGGCCCTGATAGTTGGCCTTCACCAGTCCGCGGAAGATCTTCACGAAGTCGATCGAGCCGGTGCCGAGATAGCCGCGATGCGACTCGCCGGTGTGGAAGTAGCCGAGATAGTCGCCGGTATCGATGATCGCCTGCTCGGCGTCGGCCTCCTCGATGTTCATGTGATAGCAGTCGAGGTGAACCTTGACGTTGGCCATGCCGACGCGCTTGCAGAGTTCGACGCCCTGGGCTGCGGTGTTGATGACGTTGGTCTCGTAGCGGTTCACCACTTCGAGGCCGAGCGTGATGTTGCTCTTGGCGGCTTCTTCCGCGACGCGCTGCAGAACTTCGACGGCGCCGGCGACGCCCTCCTTGGTGGCGGCGGTGAAATATTTCTGGAAGCCGGAATAGAGGATGCCGGTGATGTGGGTGCCGCCGAGGTCGCGCGTGGTCTTCACCACCTGCATCAGATGCGCCTCGCCGCGCGCCTTCTTGCCGGGGTCGCCGGCCGAAATATCGCAGCTATCGTCGAGGCCAAGCGACGTCGTGATGCCGAGCCCGGACCTCTCCAGCTCCTTGCGGGTGAAGTCGATGTCGATCAGCGACGGATCGAGCGCCGGCGCTTCGATATAATCGTAGCCCAGCGATGCCGTGCTGGCGATCGCGCGGGCCGCTTCTTCGTGGCTCCAGCCGCCGACCCAGACCTGCGCGTGGACGCCCAGCTTGTTCTTCATGGTGTTCCTCCCTCGTATCTCGGAGCTCAAGCGGCCCCTGTTGAAATTCCGTCTTCTACCGAAGGCGCGGCCGTCGAAGCGCGGATCTCCAGGCTGCACTTCAACTGGATATGCGCCGGCGGCGAAGCATCGCCGTCGATCCGTGCCTTGAGCCGCGCCCAGATTGCCTCGCCGATTTCCGTAACCGGCTGGCGGATCGCAGTCAGCGGCGTGGCGCGCGCCCGCATCCAGGCATAGTCGTCGAAGCCGATCAGCGAGATCGGTCGCGGAATGCCGATCTGCCTTTCCGCGAGTGCCGCGAGCGCGCCGAGCGTGGTGAAATTGGTCAGCGCCAGAATGGCCGTCGGCCGGCGGTTGGCGTCGAGCCATTGCGAGAGACGGGCGGCGGCCAGTTCGAAATGACCGCCCGACTCGAGAATGACGGGCGGCGGCAGGCCCGCGCGCCCCAGCGTCGCGCCAATGCCGGCGCAGCGCTCGCGGATGTTGCCAAGCGTGAGCACGGAGGCGGCGACCAGGATGTTGCGATGGCCGAGTTCGAGCAGATGTCGCGCGCCGATCGTGCCGGCGTCCTCATTGTCGACCGACACGGTGTCGGCGGTGGGCTCGCGGGTGATGCGATCGGCGATGACATAGGGCACGCCGGCCTGCTCGATCCCAGCGCGGGCGGAGAAATCGTCGGAGCAGGGGATGACCACCAGTCCCGCCGGGCGCCAGGCCAGCATGGCGGCGAGGCGAGAATGCTCGGTCGCCTCGTCGCCATTGGAACTGGCGACGATGAGTTCGTAGCCCTGGTCGCGCAGCGAGGTTTCGACTGCGGAAACCACCGAGGTGAAGAAGGGATTGTCGAGATCGGGGACCAGCACGGCGATGATCCGCGCCTTGCCGGTGCGCAGCAGCGCCGCCGCCCGGTCGGCCTGGTAGCCCAGTTCCCGCGCCGCCTGGCGGACCCGCTCCGCGAGCGCCGGATTGACCGGCTTGCTGCCATTCATGACATTCGAGACGGTGCCGGGCGACACGCCCGCCCGCTCGGCGACGTCGCGTATGGAAATCGGCTTGTCCGACATGGGGACGGCGACCTCTCGGCCGGAACGAAGCCCGCGGCTCGTCCCGAAAAAAACGATTTACAAAACCGTTTTAGGCCGATGCCGCCATCGCCGCAACACTCATCCTCTGGCATCAGCGCAGAATGGCGCCGATAGGAGCGACGAGAGAGCCGGTGCTATTCGCCGACGAGGCCGAGGCTGGCGGCGCGTTCGCGCAGCAGGGCCAGCAGTTCGATGCGGCGGGCCTCGGGCGTATCGATCGGCAGCACGAAGCAGAGCGTCAGGGTCATGGCGCCGCGCCCGTCGAGGATGGGCGCCGCCAGGCACCAGGTGAAGCGATCGGCCAGCGCCGCGCTTTCGCTGTAGCCCTGCTGGCGCGCCAGCGCGATCGCTGCAAGGAACTCTTCCTGCGGCAGCCACCGCCCATCCGGCAGCCGATAATCCTCCGGCGGAATGAAGGCGCGAACGGCGTCCTCGTCCATGTGGCTGAGAAGCAGCCGGCCCGACGCCGTCCAGGGGATCGGCACCTCGACGCCGACCTGGCTGGAAATGCGGAACGGCCCGGCGGAATCGCGGCAATCGAGCACGACATATTTGTTGCCGCGCAGGCTGCAGAGCTGCACCGTCTCGCCGGTTTCGGCGGCCAGGCGGTCGAGCGTCTCGATGATGCGCGGATAATGGGCGTTGTGATGGCTGTAGGCCCATCCGAACAGGTGCATGGCGCGGCCGAAATAGACATGGCCGTCGGTTCCCACCGTCTCCAGCATATCGGCTTCGAGCAGGCGATTGACGATCTCGTAGGTGGTGGAGCGCGGCGCGCCGATCCGGCGGGCGATGTCGCCGACGCGCATCGGCGCGCGCTGACGCAGCAGTGCCTCCAGCAGGATGATGACGCGGTCGATCCCGCGCTTGCGCTCGCCCCCGGTTGCCGTCGCTGTCTCGGGCCGGTTTCTGTCTAGGGTCTCGGTTTCCGTCATGAGATGCCTGGTTCGTTGCTTGGATCGGGCGGGGGCGAAGGCCCTTGAAAGATATCGTGGCTCAGACTAGCCTCTCTTTTGTCCGATATACAGACGCGCTGTCTAGTATATCGGACAAAAATGGGGGCCCGGGCGGAGAGTTCACGGCGATTGGCAGACAGGCCGCGTCATGGCGGCTGCACGATCCTGCATTGTCGTTTCCCTGCGCGTCGAGGCACAACCTTCCAGGGGAACAACATGAAGAAGTCTTCGCTTTTTGCATCCGCAAGCGTGCTCGGCCTCGGTATCCTTCTGAACGTTCTGGGCGCTTCGCATGCCGACGCCGCCGCCAACTGCATCAAGGGTGACCGCAAGGCGCCCTATACGCTCGGCTGGGCCAACATCTACTCCGTGCCGACCTGGATGAAGCAGACCCAGGGCACGATCGAAGCGGAAGTCGAGCAGCTGAAGAAGGAAGGGCTGGTCGACAAGCTTGTCGTGACCGACGCGCAGGGCGACTCCAATGTCCAGATCCAGCAGATCCAGTCGATGATCGACGCCGATGTCGATGCCATCATCCTGATCGCCGGCTCGTCGACGGCGCCGGCCCGCGTGCTGGCCGACGCTTGCGCCAAGGGCATCGCCATCATCAATTTCGACAGCCTGGTCGACACCAATGACGTGACCGCGAAGGTCAATACGGACTCGCACCAGTGGGGCGAGCAGGCCACCAAGTTCATGATCGACGCGCTCGGCGGCAAGGGCAAGATCATCATCCTGAACGGCCCCGCCGGCGTGTCGGTCAGCGACGATCGCCGCGCGGGCGGCAATGATCTGCTTAAGGCCAATCCGGACATCCAGATCCTGGCCGAGACCAATACCGCCTACAACGTTGCCCCGGCGCAGGAGGCGGTGACCAGCCTGCTGTTCGCCAATCCCGAAATCGACGGCATTCTCTCCTTCGGCGGCGCGCTTTCGGCCGGCGCCGTGCTGGCCCTCGACAAGCAGGGCCGCGAGCAGGTGCCGATCACCGGCGAGAATGCCCGCCAGTTCCTGGAACTATGGAAGGAGAAGGGCCTGAAGAGCTGGGCGACGATGCAGCCGAACTGGCTGGGCGCCTTTGCCGCCTATACCGCCGTGCAGGCGCTGGAAGGCAAGGATGTGCCGGCCTTCGTCAAGGTGCCGCTGCCGATCATCGACAATTCCAACATCGATGAGTATCTGGCCCGCGCCAAGGACTTCCCGGCCGACGGCTATATCTATTCGCCGTATGACCGCGAGCTCTTCGCCAAGCTTCTGGCTCAGAAGTAAGGCCGGAGCCGTGGCATCGTCCGTGCCCATCCTCGCCGCGCGCGGGGTGTCGAAGGCGTTCTTCGGCAACCCCGTCCTGCGCTCGGTGTCCATTTCCCTCGAGCCGGGCCGCGTCCATGCGCTGCTCGGCGAGAATGGCGCGGGCAAGTCCACGCTGATCAACCTGCTGTCCGGCGCGCTGCGTCCGGACAGCGGCACCATCGAGATCGACGGCAAGGCGGTCTCCCGCCACAGTCCACCGGAAGCGCGCCGTGCCGGCATCGCGGTGGTGCAGCAGGAACTAAGCCTCACCAACTCACTGTCGATCGCGGAGAATATCGGTCTCGGCGCCTATCCGCGCCGCTTCGGGCTGGTCGATTATCCGGCGCTGGCGGCGCGAGCGAAGGCGGCCTGCGACCTTGTCGGGCTGCACGAGCCGCTTTCCACGCCGGTCGGCGAACTGTCGCTTGGCCGCCGCCAGATGGTTGAGATCGCCAAGGCGCTGTATCGCAAACCGCGCGTGCTGATCCTCGACGAGCCGACCTCGTCGCTCTCCGCCACCGAGACGCGCATTCTCACCACGCTCTTGGAGAAGCTGCGCAGCGAGGGCATCGCCATTCTCTATATCTCGCACCGCCTGGACGAGGTGATGCAGCTTTGCCAGCACGTCACCGTGCTGAAGGACGGTATCTGCACGGCGGACCGCCCGCTGGAGGGCGTCAATGCGGCCGGGCTGGTGCGGCTGATGGTCGGGCGCGATCCCGGCGATCTGTTCCCGCGCTGGGACAGCACGCGGACCGAGCGCGTGGCGGTTTCCGTCAGCCGGTTTGCAGCCGGGCTCATGCGCGATGTCGATCTCGAAGTCCGCGCCGGCGAGGTCGTCGGCATTGGCGGCCTGGTCGGGCAGGGGCAGGAAGACCTGCTGCTCGGCCTCTATGGCGCTATTCCCGCCAAGGCGGCCTCGGCCGTGATCAATGACGCGGCGGGACTTCCCGCCAATGTTCCCCAGGCCAATACGCGCGGACTGGCCTATGTGCCGGCCGACCGGAAGCGCGAGGGCCTGCACCTCATCCATCCGATCGTGACCAATTTGATGCTGCCGGCCTTCGCCCGCATGCCGGCGCTGAAACTGCGCAGCCGCGCCCGCGAGCGCGAGACGGCGATGGGGCTCGCGCTGCAATTCGCCATCAAGGGCGATCTCGGCCGCGCCGCGCAGGCGCTCTCCGGCGGCAACCAGCAGAAGGTCGCGCTGGCGAAATGGATGCCGCTGGATCCCGCCGTGCTGCTTCTGAACGATCCGACGCGCGGCGTCGATGTCGAGACCAAGCGGGAGATCTACGCCATGCTTCGCGCTTTCGCGGCCGCCGGCAAGGCGGTCGTGCTGCTCAGCTCCGACACGCCGGAACTCGTCCATCTCTGCGACCGCGTCGCGGTCGTGCGTGAAGGGCGGGTGGTCACGCTGCTGGAGCGCGGCGAACTGAGCGAGGAGGCGATCGTGGCCGCTGCCATGGGCGCCGAGCCGGTAAGGGCGGCGGCATGAGCGACGCATCCATCTCCCCGCACGCCTGTTCGGGCTCGCTCTATTGGGCGATCCAGGCCAAGCGCAACATCGGCGTGCGCGGCCTGTTCGTGGTCGTGCTGGCCTTCATGGTCGCCTATGGCTTCCTGTTCCACGGCCTCTTCACCGGCTCGGGCTTCGCCAAGTTCACCCAGAGCTGGTTCCCGCTCGCCCTCGTTGCCATGGCGCAGGCCATCCTGATGCTTACCGGGGGCATCAGCCTCGCCATAGGCGCGCTGGTCAGTCTCGGCGCGGTGATCGCCGCCACCACCATGACCGGCCCGCTCGGCGTCGCCGGCGGCACGGCGCTGGTCTGCCTCGTCGGTCTTGGCATCGGCGCCGCAACTGGCGTCATCGTCGTGCGCCTGCGCCTGCCGGCCATCGTCGTGACGCTGGCCGGTTCGTTCATCATCGCCGGCGCGGCGCTTCTGGTGTTGCCGCGGCCGGGTGGCGCCATGCCGCCCTGGCTGTCGGATCTGCTGGCCGGCAACACGCCGGCCGCCTTCGGCGTGCTGGTCGTCGTGGTTTTGCTCTGGAAGCTCTATCTGGCGACACCGCTCGGGCTCAGCCTCTACGCCGCCGGCGAAAACCCTGTAGGCGCCTATCGCTCCGGCGTGCCGGTCGACGCGGCGCGCATCGCGGCCTACGCGATCAGCGGCCTGCTCTGCACCGGCGCCGGCCTGTTCGTCGCGGCGCAGACCGGCTCCGGCGATCCGATCATCGGCAATTCCTTCACGCTCAACTCGATCGCCGCCGCCGTTCTTGGCGGCATCGGATTCCTCGGCGGCCAAGGCACCATGCGTGGCGCGCTCGCCGGTAGCCTGCTGCTCAGCCTGATGATCTCCGTCATGTTCTTCCTGGGCTTCACGCCGGTGGCGCAATATGTGGCGCAGGGCCTGATCATCATTGGCGCCGTCGCCATTCCGCAATTCCGCATGAGGGCCCGATGAGCATTCGCGACGCCGGATTTCTGTCCCGATCCCGCATCCTCGCGGTCGTCACCAGCCGGCCGTTCCTGACCTTCGCCATCGTGGCGCTGGTCTGGATCGTCGCCAGTTTTGTTTCGCGCGGCTTCGGCGCTTACGGCCATCTGCGCTATCTCGTCGAGCTCGCCGCCGTCATCGGCATCGTCGCGGCCGGACAGACCTTCGTCGTCATCGCCGGCGGCATCGATCT
>Ga0182738_1000548_pt1 | contig 52023 bp, 30 predicted proteins | sample eDN5th30CBELigMG_FD_128876 | JGI IMG/M metagenome (GOLD analysis project Ga0182738, IMG submission 128876) | Enriched Miracle-Growth compost microbial communities from Emeryville, California, USA - eDNA 5th pass 30_C BE-Lig MG (version 2)... ... | reverse complement strand
TGTTTTTGCACTGGCTGCGGCGAGCGGCTTCGCGGGCCTGCTGCACGGCGGGAAGAAGCAGGGCGATCAGGACCGCGATGATCGCAATCACCACCAGAAGTTCAATCAGCGTAAAGCCGCGTGACGGTCGAAAGGGAGACATCCGGGGATCTTTCTCAGTTCCCTTGTGAAACTCCCGTCACCTCCAGGCAGCCTAACGATTCAGACGCACACCAATCTCTCGTGGTCGCGATTTTTTCGTCAAAATGCCCGTCATCAGGGAAATCCACAAGAATGATAAAATTGATACCGGCGGAAATACCCGCAGGACAAGAATTGCGAGATCGAAAAATCAAGATTGAATCGAAATGAGCGATTTCAAGATACGACTTCCTGATTCTCGTGTCAAGCAGCACTTTCCCCAAAAGAAAGAGAGAGCAGAGACGATCCAGCACAAGCGGTTTCTCGGGCGGAGGGCTTGGCGGGGAGGTTCGTCTTCTCTTCGGAAAACGGGTCCTGAATCTGATAAGACAGGAGCTTCCAGGCGAGTCCGGATTCAAACGTGGATTTGGGGAGGAGGTTACCCAGCCAGCAACATCAATCCCGCCATTTCATTCCGGATGGCTTCTTCCGCTCTCACCAGCCTGCGGAGATTCAGTCCTGGTGAGTTCTTTACCCAAGCCTCCGGGGGGCATCAATTTGTTTCCGAGTGAGAATACCGGCATGGGGCGGGGTGATTGAAAAGCATTTTTCGGATTCATGATCCAGGAGCCACTGCTTGCGATGCAGGCCCCCTCCATATCCGGTCAGCGATCCGCTGGCCCCAATCACACGATGGCAGGGAAGGATGATGGAAATTGGATTGGCCCCATTGGCTGCTCCGACCGCGCGGCTGGCTTTCGGACGGCCGATTTGACGGGCAATTTCTCCATATGTTCTCGTACTTCCCGCAGGAATTGTTCGCAGAGCCTGCCAGACTTCCCGTTGAAACGAAGTGCCTCCCAGTTTCACGGTCACCCGGCAGATTTCTGCAAATTCACCCGTGAAATAGCTGTGCAAGGCATCCGTCACCGGTTGGGGAGCGGAAGCCGGCCGCAAATCGACCGGTCCATATTGAACCCGCAACAGATGTCGCATTCGTTCTTCGCCATCCGCAAATTCCAGTGCCCGGACCCGACTTTGCGGATCGGTCACAAGCAGCATCCGTCCCAGCGGAGAATCGTATTGGTCAATCAGAAAGTTCATGGCTGCTGTGTCGATCCGGAGCCATCAATGCGAAAAGGCTTTTTCCGTGGGCGTAAAGACTTCATGCGCGGGCGGAGTCCGGGGAGTGGGAGTCGGTTTGTGGCGGAAGAAGTTTCCGATGCTGTCAATCAGAGAATAAGTGACGGGCGTGACCAGCAGGGCGAGCAGCAGGCTGAGAACCTGCCCACCGATAATTACTTTGGCCATGCTGGCGCGTGCCCCGGCTCCCGGGCCCTGTCCGACAGCAATGGGGGCCATGGCGGCAACCAGCATCACGGTTGTCATCAGAATGGGGCGCAGGCGGGTATGATTGGCTTCCAGAATTGCTTCGTCACGAGGCATTCCGGCGCGACGAAGTTCGTTGGTCTTGTCGATCTGCAGGATCCCGTTCTTCTTCACAATGCCGATCAGCATGAACAGTCCGAACATGGCATACAAGTCCATTGGCGTCCGGAACAGCATCAGGGACAGCAGACCGAAGGGGATCGTGACGGGAAGTGCGGCCAGAATACTGATTGGATGCATCCAGCTTTCAAACTGGGCCGCCAGAATCAGGTACATGAACAGAATGCTCAGTCCCAGGGCCACGGCAAAGTAATACGCGGTCTCTCCCAGCATTTCCGCCTGACCGCCATAGGAGACTTCATATTCCGGCGGCATGTTCATTTCTTTGACGATCTGATTCGCCCGGTCGACAGCTTCTTTCAACGTCACGTCTTCCGGATGAGCCCGGACCGTCACGGTCCGCTGCCGGTTCAGACGATCGATCTGGCTGGGGCCGCGAGCTTCGGCCAGTTTTGCCAGGCTCGTCAGTTGAACAAGTCCCGCCGAGGGGGAAGGGACGGTGAGGTAATCGAGATTCTGCGGATTGTCCCGGAACGATTTATCCGCCCGCAACCAGACATCATACTGTTCGCTGGCTTCTTCGTATTTGGACACAATCTGTCCCCCTACCAGAACGTTCAGCGTGCTGGAGATGGTTTGAACGGGGATCCCCAGGTCGCTGGCCCGGTCCCGGTCGATCTCCACCTGTAATTCCGGTTTCCTCAGGGAGAGTGTGGTGTCGACATCGACAAGCCCGGGGATTTTACGAAGCTCCTCCGCCAGTTTGTCCGAATATTCCGCGAGCCGGTCCAGATCGGGTCCTTTTAAATGCATCTGAAAAATCCGGCTGTCCCCATTCGCACCTCCGCCAATGGTGGAAACGTCCATGACAGCGGTCCGCAGTTCCGGATACTCCAGAAGGATCTGCCGGGCGCGTTTCATCACTTCGAACTGGCTGTATTTTCGTTCTTCCAGGGGAATAATGGCGGCATGAATGGACGCGCGGGTGACATCTCCCTGCCCTTTGCCGCCACCATTGATTTCCCCGACAGTCGTAAACTGATGTGTCACTCCCGGAAGCGTTTTCATCCGGACTTCAATCTCCTGCACCACATGGGTGGTCCGCTGCAATGTATACCCTTCCGGGGTGAGAATACTGATCTGGAATTCACTCTGATCGTCACGGGGAACCATGTTCACTCCCATGGTTGCGGCAATCGGGATGGTGGAGAACATCACAAGCACGCAGACAAACATCGTGAGGAAGCGGTGCCGGAGGGCGAACCGCAGGGCCACTCCATAGATCGAATCGATCACCTGGTAAATCCAGCCCGACTTCGAACTGGCCCCGGTTCCATGTTCCAGCACCAGAAACCGGGCGCAGAGCATCGGGGTGAGGGTGAAGGAGACAAACAGGCTGACCAGGATGGCAAAGGCAACTGTAAGTCCGAAACTCGAAAAGAACCGGCCGACAATTCCTCCCATGAACGCCACGGGAACAAAGATCACCACCAGGGACAGGCTGGTGGCAAGAACCGCCAGCGCGATTTCCGACGTCCCTTTGCGAGCCGCCGCCATGGCGTCCATGCCTGCTTCTTCCATGTAACGGAAAATATTTTCATGCACCACCACGGCATCATCAATCACAATTCCAATTGCCAGAATCAGGGCCAGCATCGTGATATTGTTCAGCGAGAACCCCATGTACTGCATGAACAAAAACGTGGGGACAATACTCGTGGGAATCGCCAGCGTGGCGATCAGCGTGGTCCGCCAGTCCCGGATGAATAATAAAATCGTTCCCGAAACCAGCACCGCGGCCAGCAGCAGATGAAATTGTACTTCATCCATGGACTCCTTAATGAAGTGCGCCTGGTCCTGAATGATTTCGATGCGAATGTCCCGCGGGAGTGTCTTCCGGACTTTCTCCAGACGTTCCTTCACCGCATCGGAAATAGCGACGGAGTTCGTGCCCGATTGTTTCAGAATGAACAGGCTCGCGGCATTCTCTCCATCCAGCGTGCTCATTCCCCGGGGGACTTCAATGGAATCTTCGGCCCGGCCCACGTCCCGGATCCGAATTGGATATCCGTCCCGGTTGGTGATGATCAGATCATTGAATTTTTCCGTTTCACGGATTCGTCCCAGCGTTCGCAGCACCAATTCTCGCGATCCCTGATCGACAATTCCGCCGGGAAGTTCGATATTCTGCGAGACCAGCGCCTGCCGCACGTCTTCAACGGAGAGATTATAGGAATTGAGCTGGTCCAGATTCAGGATCACGTTCACCGCACGGCTTCGTCCGCCGGTGAGAAAGATCGATCCGACTCCGGGAACTGTCTGAAGAATTTCCTGAATCTTCCGTTTTGCGAGCTCCGTCACTTCGCGTTCATCCCGGCGTCCAGCCACCGCCAGCGTCATGATCGGTGAGGCATCCAGGTCAAACTTGTTGACGATGGGGGGCTCCAGATCATCGGGAAGCTGCTTCTGGATTGATGAGACCTTGTCGCGAATTTCCTGAACCGCGACATCAATATCCTTTTCGAGCACGAATTTCACGATAATCGTGCTGGCTCCTTCGCGGCTCGTCGACTGAATTTCGTCCAGTCCCGAAATGGTATTGATTGCCTCTTCCAAAGGCTTGGTGACGGTCGTTTCGATTTCTTCCGCACTGGCTCCCGGCAACGTGGCTGAAATACTGGCGACTGGAAAATCGACTTTCGGAAACAGGTCCACGCCCAGTTCCGTATAGGCCACCACCCCCAGCACAGCGGGAATGGCCACCAGAACCCAGGTGAACACCGGACGGCGGATACAGACTTCAGAAATATTCATACTGCGGACCTATCCCGCCCGGAAACGCCAATCAAAACGTCAAACAGATGGCCCCTTCAGAAAAAGAGCGATCCACACAATTGCTCAGGGCTGCTCCGTGGAACCGGCCGGCGGAGTCTCTTCCGATGAAGACGCTTCGCGGTCTTTCCGGAGAAACACTTTTGTTCCTTCCGACAGGTTGTACTGGCCGCTGGTAATCACGATGGAATCGCGGGCAATGCGGGGCGAAGCGACTTCCACCCATTCGCTGGTCTGAACTCCCGGAACAAACTGCACTTCATGGGCCTGTCCATGAGCCATCGTGAACAACTTGATGACTCCGGCATAGCGGATCATGGCGGCCAGGGGAACGGTGCGGGCTTCGGGGTCTTCGCTGATTTCGATCACCGCCTTGGCGAACCCGCCCGGTTTGAGTCCCGGCCGGTTATTGACCACCTGAACTTCCACTTGAAAGGTGCGGGTCTTCGTATCGACCGCTGGGTTGATCATGGTGACGGTCCCGCTGTACGGTTCCGACGAGGCTGCGGTATAAACCTGCACGTGCTGTCCCAGAATGATCTCCGCACTGTGCCGTTCCGGAACCTGAAGCCGCAACTTGAGAATGCCGTCAATCACCAGCCGGCAGATTTCGTCCCCCACTCGCACGAACGTCCCTTCCGCAATGGTTCTGCGGGTCATGACATAGGGACGGGCCACATCTGCTCCAGAAACATTTTGTTGCGGAACCGGAGCACGAACATTGCAGTCGGCGAGTTGCTGCTGGGCAATCGCCAGTGCCGCCTGCCGGGCTCGAATGGTCGCCAGTCCGGACTTGGCCATCAGCATCTGATTCTCATATTCCGCCCCCGCCATCCGGAATTCACTCACCGCATTGTCCACTCCTTCCTGGGTGGTGGCCTGCCGCTCCGCCAGACTCTGGACACGTTCCATTTTCAGCCGGGCCAGTTCCCGTTTTTCCCTCGCCAATTGGACCGTCGGCACTTTTTCCAGCTCAAAATGAACATCCGAGGGTTGTTGCAGCCCCAGTTTCGCAAGTTCGACCTGCAAGTTGCTGCGGGCCTGTTCGACGGCCAGTTGATGATCCGTGGGATCGAGTTCGACAAGAAGTTCATCGGGAGCAATGCGATCGGAAACATCATGGCGGATGCGGAGGACCCGCCCTTCCACTTTGGCACTGACGACAACTTCTTCAAACCCATACAGCGTTCCCACCGAATCAATAGTTCGTTTCAGTTTCCGAATCGTGACCGGTTCCGCGGTCACAGCAATGCCCTCGGGAAGATTTGTGAGTTCCGAAGGTTCCGGGGGAAGCGTTGCCCGGTGATCCTGGCCGATCCGCCCCGTGGCATAGGCCCAGGCCGCACCAATGAACGATGTCAGAATCAGCAGGGAAATCAACAACCGCCGCCCACGTCCCGGACGGGAGGAATTTGGCGTCTCCGTACCGGGACCAATCCGGATCGGATCCATGCTGGTCTCGTCGGGATGATGAGCCTTGAGGGGAGGGGTCGGCAGAGGGGATGCGGACATGAGGCTTCGCCGGAAAATAAGAAAAAGGAGGAGCACAAAATTTCAAAAATGACACCGGGAGGCGATGCCGATTTCGCCCGCACCCAATCAGGTTTCCATCAGAGTTCGTGTGAGGCCGGTTCTCTGGAATCCACGTCCGCGATTTTTCGAAAGAGAGCCAGAAATGTTTCCTGTTCCCCGAGGCTGAGCGGACGCAGCATGGAGCGATAAAGCTCGAGTTTCGCCTGCTCCGCATCATGCTGGATGGCTTCCCCGGCGGACGTCAGTTCCACAAGGACCACGCGGCGGTCTTCGGTGGAACGATTCCGGACCACCAACTCTTTCTGCTCGAGACCATCGACAACGGTCGTGACGGAATTAACCGCCAGGGAAAGATGATCCGCGATCGCCCGCATGATCTGGCTTCCTTCACGTCCCAGGAATTCGATCAGCCGGAGTTCCTGATGGTTCAGCCCGACATGCGGACCATTGGCGGCAGAACAATGGACTGCCTGAAACTGCCGGAGAATCTTCTGAACGTGTTCGCCCAGCTCAGCAGCTTTTTCATTGAGTTGCATGGAAGCTCGTCCAGGAGGGAAATTCGTTCACAATCATTCGATTGTCGAATAATTCAATCCTAGAAGTTTATCCGACGAGACGTCAAGCGGAATTGACAGCAAACAACGTTCTTTTCCGCCTTTTCAGTCGTCGTCTTGTTTTTGAGTCGTCCTTGCAGCGACATCAATTCCCCTCCTGATCCTCATTTTCGGCACCATCCTCATATTGCATGGCCTCAACGTTAGGTCTCCATGCCGGAACAGAAATCGTCCGGCGAATTCTTGAGGAATTACGCGGAATTGAAGGGGATTTCGCAGACGCTCTCCAGGTTTCTGACACACATTCCACATAAGCCGGAGTTCCATTGGTCTTCGCGGAGAACAACGTTCTCTACAAGGACCTGAAGCGGATTGTCCAGACAGAGTGATCATCCTGATGTCGTCTTCATCCACAGAAATTGACCAGTTGCTGGAAAGTCTGGGCTTCACCACGCAGATCACGTATCGAGATCGAGCCCCAGCCACCGCTCCGTCGGAAGAATTTCCCGATCATTCCGGAAATGACCCCGAATTGATCGGCGCCACCCGTCCCAGCGAATCCATTTTGAAATCGCCGGATGCAATTTTGCTGGCTGAAACGGCCAGTCCGGCCAACATTTCCCTCAATGGAACACCCACGGTCAAACGCCCGGACGACACTCTCCAGCGGATGCTGCTGAACTCCGGGAAATTTCTGCCGATTGCTCCAGAGACATTATTAAGCGCCGGTCTGCATCTCACGGAAGTCAGCGACCTGATTTTGAAATACATGGCGTTGCGGGGAATCGAATCGGGATTCAATATCGCCCGGCAGATCGGAATGAAATTTCCCCTGGTGGAGGGAATTTTACGGCAACTGAAAGTGGAGCGGCTCGTCTCCTACAAAAATTCCGCTGCGGGGGGAGATTATCTCTATGAACTCACGGACATTGGCCGGGGCCGCGCCAGCATTCTCGCGGAACAGAACGCCTACATGGGACCAGCCCCAGTTCCGCTCGATCAATACATTGCCGCCATCAAGGCCCAGTCGCTGGAAGGAAAAAAGCCATCGTTGAGTGCGATTCGCCAGGCATTTGAAGAACTGGAAGTGGGAGAAGAGATGATCTCCCGTGTCGGCCAGGCGATTCACTCGGGCCGGGGCATGTTCCTGTACGGCCCGGCAGGAAACGGAAAGACCAGCATGGCCGAGCGGATCACAAAATCCTTCGGTGATCACATCTGGATCCCCAGGTCCATTACCGCCTCGGGAGAAATTATCCGGCTGTTCGATCCCAATCGGCATAAGGCCGCCCCTTTAACAGGACTGGATCCGGAACTGCTTGATGCCCGCTGGATTCAGATTGAACGCCCGACGATCGTGGCCGGGGGCGAATTGCGGATGGAAAACCTGGAAATCACATACATTCGCAAAACCGGAGTGGGCGAAGCCCCGTTGCAGATGAAGGCCAACTGCGGCACGCTGCTGATCGATGACTTTGGCCGCCAGCGAATGAGCATCGATGAACTTCTGAACCGCTGGATCGTCCCTCTTGAACAGCGCTACGACTATCTTCATCTGGAAAGCGGCCGCAGCATCCAGGTTCCCTTCGATCAACTGATTATTTTCTCCAGCAACCTTGAGCCTCGCGATCTTGTCGACGAAGCCTTCCTCCGCCGTATTCCTTATAAAATTCAGGTCGAAAACCCCACGGATGGACAATTTCGACACCTGTTTTTTTCGCTGGCGGCAAAACTGAAATTCCGCATGACCGACGGGGCTTTCGACTACCTGATGGACCGGCATTACCGCCAGACCGGTCGCAGCCTGCGGTTCTGCCACGCCCGCGACCTCTTAAGACAGATGGAAAACCGTTGCTCGCTGCACGAACTGGAACGAGTGATCGATCCCGAAGCGATTGATGACGCCATTCAGAACTACTTCTCGATCATGTAATGGATCCGTTCGTAAATAAACTGGTGAACGGATGGCAAATCCCATGTGGTTCTGGCTGCTGCTGATCAACGGAGGAGCCATTTTGGCCCTGCTGATTTTGACATTCCTTCGGAGACATTTTCGAAACCAGAACCCCGTGATATAAGCACGGTTCGCCGGGGGCCGGGGGGGAGCGCGGACATGGATCAGGCCAGCTCCTGTTCACGTTGCAACAGGTTCTCCTTGCGTTCAATTCCCCACCGGTATCCTGATAGAGAACCATCCGTGCGAATCACACGATGGCAGGGAATCGCGACAGCCAGAGCATTTGCGGCACACGCTCCAGCAACCGCCCGGATCGACTTCGGCTGCCCGATCCGTTCCGCAATCTCCGTATAGGTGGCTGTGGCTCCGACGGGAATTTGCCGCAACGCTGTCCAGACCCTTTGCTGAAAGGCTGTTCCGCGAATGTCCAGTGGAAGATCCAGCCCCAGCGAGGGATCATTCACGAAGCCAACCACCATGGCCACAATTTTTTCGAACTCTGCATCCCCTCCCACGAGTTCCGCCTGATCAAACCGATCCTCCAGATCATGGATCAACGCTTCAGGATCATCCCCCAAATGGATGGCACAGATCCCTTTCCCGGAGGCAGCGACCAGGATGGTTCCCAGCCAGCATTCTCCCACGGCAAAGCGAATTGTTGTTCCACTTCCCCCTTCACGAAAGAGGTTTGGTGTCATCCCCAGCGAAGCACTGGAGCTTTCATAAAATCGACTGTTCGAGTTGTACCCCGCTGCATAAATTGCCTCCGTAACTGTTTTCGATTCAGAGAGACTCGTACGAACTCGCTTGTTTCGATGAGCTGTGGAATAGGCTTTCGGAGTGACCCCGGTCCGGGCTTTGAACAGTCGATGAAAGTGATGCGGGCTGAGTCCCACTTTTTCAGCCAGCTCATTCAAGGGAAAGGAAGTCTCGGCTGATTCAATGATTCGACATGCCTGAGCAATTTTCTCTGCATGTCGTTCGTTCAGGCTTCCGCGGTCCGGCTGACAACGCAAACACGGGCGATATCCTGCTCCCCGGGCTTCCTGCGGGGTCGCGAAGAATGTGACGTTCTTTCGCAACGGCAGCCGGGCTGGACAGTTACTCCGACAATAGACACCCGTTGTTTTTACGCCAAAGACAAACTGATCAGAGACTGTTCCATCCTTTTTCCGTACAGCTTGCCAGAGTTCTTCATTCGTCAGATGATGAAAGGGCTGCGACCGTGGTTGCTTGGTTTTCGTGGTCATGATCGGCCTCCTGTTGACATGCATTGATCACACTCGATTTTTTTGACGAGGTCATCATATTTCAGGCTCTCGGCCACAAAAATCCGTTTCTTGCTTTCAAATTCGCAATTCGAATTCCTCTAAAAATCGTTCCGCCTGTTCCACAATCATGTCTTGATTTGCATTCCCGCCGATTGATTCATTTCGGCATTGATCGCCCTCCGTTCGCCAGGCGGTGCATGATCTACGGGACTTCAATCCACCCTGTTTGTATTTGAAGAATTTTTCACGGGGAGCATCGCCACGGCTGATGATTGCGGCAGGCACAATTGCTGCAACAGGTCTTCCACGCAGTCCCGTCCCCGGTAACGCCAAAGAAGAACCAGAATGAGTTCACCGAACTGACGGTCGGTGATATCGGAATCGCCCGCCCGTTCCTCCAGTTCCTTGCGTTCCGTGGGTGTGATCACTCCGTCCAGAATGGGCTGCAATTCTTCGGACTGGTTGGTGCGGAGGAAACCACCTGTTTGAGTGACAAACTCATTCGCAGCAGGAAAGTCTTTCAGGAGAAGTTGCAGATCGTTACGAAAACGGTCCTCATCCAGGCATTCGAGTCCCTGCTTCGCCATCCGGTCTGCACCTTGAGGAAAGACAGGTTTCAGCATGGCGGCAGCCAGCAGATGTGTCAGTCCTCCGGTTCCAGGCTTCTGGAACTGCTTAATCGACCGGGAAATAAGTTCCGGATCCTTCCGGGCGATTGCGATGTTCAGAGCCCGAAAGAGTCTTTGCAGTACGGAATCCGCTGGGAAAATTCGCGTCATCCGATTCATCAATTGCAGGCATCCCTGCCCCGTTACCGAGGAAGCCATCTGAAAAGTGTCTTCGTCTGAATCAGCGGTGAATTGCAATTTCAGATCAGAGACTTCTCGGGTATAACGGGCAGCTAACCGGATGATGGCCTGCCAGCGTCGCCGTTCCGGATGGTCCTGGGGGATGTCAAGATGGTCCAGAACTCCCTGCACAAGAGAGACCACTTCTTTTATGGTGACTGGCTGGTCCAGCTTCTGTATTTGTGAAGAACCAGGAATCTGTTGATGAAACATGTGTGACCGGTGCGTTTCAAACTGCAGGGAACATCTCATCTTGTTGATCACGATCCGAGATTCTTTGATCCGGCCTGACGCGGCTTCGATGACGATTCTGGAATTTCCGTCCTGATAGACCAGATCGGTGGCATTCCAGGTCACGAAGTGGCGGTTCCGTTCCAGGGCTCGCAATGCAAACATGGGCGAGATGCTGAGATTGAGCAGCACGAAATTTGCCTGATGGCGATTCGCGGAGTATTTGACTCCAAACGAGAGGGAAGACTCTTTGCCGTCGACGATCCTGCCGGGGATCCCATCCAGGCAAATGGACGTTTCACAACCATATTCCGCAGGCATTGGAAATGTCAGTCCTCGGCCAACCCCACGTGCGACAACCTGGAGAGAACCTGGGGAAAACAGGAGTGCGATGGAACTTTCCGAGGTCTTCTTCGAAACAGAATAGCCAAGTTCCAGCAAGGTGCCTTCCATGGGAGACACGATCAGCGTGACTGGCGACCAGAAAGGAGATTTTTCCGAAGTGTTTTCCACCGGTTCCGCTTTCAGGACCAGATCGAATCCCGCCTGATCGGCCTGACTGACCCATCGGGCAGCACGAACCGTCACCTGCTGCATCTCATCCAGCGGTTCTTCCAGACGGGGCGCCGTCGTCCATTCGTCCACATCAATGAGAAGAGAACGGGAATCGCCGGGAAGCAGAGGCGATTCCAGGGAGACCTGGCAATGGCGAAACCGGCCGGTTTCCCAGAGCCGGCGACGGACTTGTTCCATCGCCTGGGCTGTGCAGGCTTCTCCCGGCCTGATCGCGACGAATTTCATGATCTCCTCCGGGGATTGCCGTTCACAACCGAGAATGTCGATCCGGGAGAATGTCGCTAACGGTCCCGGATCAGAAACATCGACCACCAGATCCGCCTGCTTTCGTGAAGGGTCATTGTCGATTCGCACTTCGAATTGGGCGTTCATCAGGGCATGGCAGGCCAGCCCTTTTTCGATCAGCGAACGGGACTTCTGAAGGGCGGACGCGTTCACCCATTTTCCCGGAGTGAGGGCCGCTTCGCCGGTATCCTGTTTTTCGCCGTCTTTCATGGGAGCCGGGAAAAGCTCTTTCCGGACGGACCCATCAAGAACAGAATTTCGTACCGTTTTTCGCACCTCCTCCGGCAGGCCAAGGACAACAACATCCCGCCAGCGAACGCGGATTCCTTCCGAGAGATGGATCTCAATTCGTTGTTCTCGTTCGTTCCAGGTCGCGGACACGGTGGCATCGACAAAGCCGAGTTCGCGATAGCTGCTTGTGAGACGTTGCTCGATCATCGCCAGCAGATTTTGCAGCAGGGCATCCGGACAAAGTTCCGGGAGAAGATCCAGATCATCCGCCAGTTTGCCGAGGATCTGTTCTGGTGGAAATGATTCTGCTCCCACCAGATGAAATAACTGCGGCTGACCAAGATCACCGACGAAAATCGGTTGTGCCGCCGGTCCGGTGCTGGGAACAGCGAAGCAGCAAAGGATTACCGGCACTGTCAACCATTTCATCACTCAACTCCATTTGTTTTCATCGACACGGCGATGACGTTCCGTCAGAAGTTTTGCCGGGAGATCTCGCCTGTTGATTCCGTCTGGTGAGTTGGCTCCTCGCCAGGGCTTCACCTGATTGCCTTACCAGTGAAAAAACTTTGTGATCATCAGGACGGTTAAGGCTGATGTTGCAAACGGAGTTGCTGCCGGGATCAAAACGGCGGCCAGAGAGATGAGCCACTGAAGGGGGCTTAAATGTTCCTCATTCCCCTTCTTGCCGGAGACCTGGATCATCCACCCGGAAAAACAAAGTGTGATTCCCCACAGAATCAATCCGATCACCAATCCCAGGACACCCCCGCACAATGTCGGAATCGCCCCTGAATTTCTGACGCAAGTCCCGCCGACAATTGCGCCCACCAGCGGACTGATGACAGCGGAGAGTTCGAAAACGTTCATGCGGCATTGGCCTTGGTGGCGGTCCGAGGAAGACGCAGCGTAAACCGGGAGCCTTGCCCCGTACCGGCACTTTCCACTTCAAGAGTTCCTCCGTGGTCCCGGACAATCCGGTGCGTGATGGAGAGCCCCAGCCCGGTCCCTTTTCCAACATCTTTGGTTGTGAAAAAGGGTTCGAAGATTTTTCGTTGCTGTTCGGGAGTCATGCCGCAGCCGTCGTCCTCCACGACAATCTCGATTTCTTCCGGACGCTGATGGAGGCTGACATCGACAAAACCGCCGGGGCTGGTGGCGTCCAGGGCATTGGCAATCAGGTTCAATACCACTTGTTTGATTTCGGCAGCGTTTACCCAGGCATGAAGCGGATTTGACTGGTGTACCGTCAACTTGCGGTCCTGATACCGGCTCAGGTGCCCGGTCATGTTCGCCACTTCCTGGACAATGGCAGTGATATCGTACCGGTTGCGTTCTTCCGATTTTCCATAAGAGAAATCGAGCAGCTTTTTCGTAATTCGCTCGCAGCGTTCGGCTTCGCTCTGCACCAGGGAGAGGTATTCCCGGATGTCCGTCCGATCCGATTCGTTCACGTGGGCGAGAATTGAATCATCCAGCCGCATTTCCAGCCCATAGGCAGCGGTCATGATCACTGAGAGTGGATTGTTGATTTCATGGGCCACTCCCGACGCCAGGAATCCTGCTCCGACCAGCCGTTCGGAGAGGACCAGTTGTTTGCTGCGTTCTTCGATTTCCCGTTCCTTGTTGGAGCGGTCTTCCTGAATGCGACGGCCCATTTCGTTGAATGCGGCGGCCAGCTCGGCGATTTCACATTGCGTTTCCACTTTCAGGCGGAAGCCATAGTCCCCCGCAGCCAGTCGGCGGACTCCTTTATAGAGTTCGCGGATAGGCGAAAAGATCATCCGGTGCTGCCAGTACATCAGAGTCATCAGGACCAGCACGGAAATGATCCCCAGGCCAACCGCCAGGCGTGTCTGCCGCAGATAATCCGCTTTGGCTTCGCGGACGCGCTCCCCCAAACGGCTGGCGGGATCTGGAAGCTGCTTGACGATATGGATCATCGATGCCAGTTCCTGGGAGATGACCCGCACGCTGACCTGCCGTCCGTTCAATCGTGCCAGCCCGGGAATGACTTCCTGAATCGTTCGCATTCCATTATCGACGGAACGGAACAGCGTTTCAAAAGCGAGTTGCTCATGGCGGCTGCTGCGGAGCCGATCCGGCAGTTGCAGCCAGGAGAGTTTAATGGCTTCCACGTCTTTCAAGCTGCGGTCGAAGGCCGCTTCCATCTGTTGTCGCTGTCCTTCTCCGGCCCGCTGGCGGATTTCCTCCGGAACGGATTCGCTGGGAAAATCAATCGCCAGTGGAGGAAACAGCAGGCTGAGCGCGGAAGTGAGATCGGACTGCCGGGGGAGTTTGCCGGTGCTGAGTTCCAGATCCTCCACCGTCCGGCCATAAGCGGAAAGACCGATGAGGCTGAACGTCGTTGATGCCAGAACCAGAATAACGACCAGTCCCAGGCCGGAAATCAGCTTCCATCGAATGGAGCGAGTCAGCAGCACGTCGTGAATCCCTTCTGTGCGGACACATTGTCGCGACCTGATTGCCCGCTGCGCGACGGTTCCCCTCCTGGAAAACCCCGGCGAAGTTTACCAGCCTCTTCAAATTGAAAACAACCCCGTCCCGGCAATTCCGGCCGGTTCGGTGTTCCTTGTTCGAGGGGAATGAATCTCTCGCCCGCCGCTGGAATCGGTTCGCAGTTTTCTTGCATTCCTCTTACCATGAAACGCCTGGAAGGGGAACGCCCAAAGGGGAGGAGCATCCCGATTGTTCTCTCCTCTTTCTCAATTCTCTCCCGTCGATCGCTGGAAAACCTTCTTTTTCATGAGAACAATGCAATCCGTGGTGAATTCTCAAAGTCTGGATAACGAAAGAGGATGCGTCCTCTCGATCGGCAATTTCGACGGCGTGCATCGCGGCCATCAGGTCATTCTTTCCGCGCTGCGGAAATATGCTGCGGCACTGAATGTTCCAGCGGTGGCCATGACGTTCGAGCCTCATCCTGCTGTCCTGCTGAAACCCGGATCGACACCGCCCCGCGTGACCACGGCCCTTCAAAAAGCAGCTCTCATTCGAGAAAACGGGATTGATCGAGTCTTCGAATACCCCACCGACTGGACGCTGCTGAATCTGACTCCGCAGGAATTTTTCGATCGGATTGTCGTTCAACAACTGAATGCCGTGGGACTGGTGGAAGGTCCGAATTTCTTCTTTGGAAAAGGCCGCTCCGGTAATACCCGGACTCTGGAGAGCTTCTGCCGGGATTCCGGGCGGTTTCTGGAAATTGTGCCGCCTGCCACGCTGGGAGACCAGATTATTTCTTCCAGCCTGATTCGCCAGAGTCTGGCGAACGGGGATGTGGAACGGGCAGCGGAATTTCTGGGACGCCCGTATGAAATTGCCGGGACGATCGTTTCGGGGGCTCAGCGAGGGCGGACAATTGGATTTCCCACTGCGAATCTGGCGGAAATTGAAACGGTCATTCCTGCTCCGGGAGTTTACGCCGCCATGGCGAAAGTTCAGGGAAGGAAGGAAAAAGCGGCGGTCAGCATCGGTCCCAATCCAACCTTTGCCGATGAACAGTCGAAAGTGGAAGCCCACCTGCTCGATGTCTCGGGTGATTTTTATGGCCAGGCAATGTCTCTTCGGTTCATCGCCCGGGTTCGCGGCCTGCAGAAGTTTTCTTCCAAGGAAGAGTTGCAACATCAGATACAAAAAGATGTTGCGTCTGTACAATCTGTTCTGAAAACCGACTGACATTCACGAAGACATCGTTTTCCTCAGCACACGATCGGGTTTGTCTGGAAATCCCCGGACCGGTTCCTTACACTGCCCGATTCTTTTCTCCCCCCCTGCTCTTTCCAGATTTCCAAAGTGAAATCGATCGGAATCCCGATGGAATGAGTGGGCAGTTAAAGTGTTGTGTCAGGCGGATTGATCAGCACGTCAGAAAACAGAGAATCTGCTGCGAAGAAGGAAACTTTGGTGAGGGTCCGCATTTTTAATGGGACTCAGTTGCCAGACGCAGCGAATCAGGATGCGGAATTATGGATCGTTCGAAAACATTGATTGATGTGAAACTGGATCTGGCTGCGAAATATGAACGTCGGGCGAAGCTGACCAGCAGTCGTCCGCGGCAGTCCACGCTGGCCTATCAGGCGCTGAAATATCGCCGCCAGGCGGAACAACTCAAGCGGGCACAAAATCAGGAGTAATCCGAACCGTGTCCATTGACGCTCAGCTGCAATCCCTGGGACTGATTTTACCGGAACCTCCCAAACCGGTAGCGGCATATGTTCCTTGTGTCCGAACGGGAAACCTGATCGTTGTCAGCGGGCAACTTCCGTTTGCCGGTCAATCTCTCCTGGCAAAGGGATCCGTTCCCAGCGTGATTCCTGTCGACCAGGCCCAGCAGGCCGCTGCGCAGTGTGTGTTGAACGGGCTGGCGATTGTCCGGCAGGAACTGGGAGGCGATCTGGGCCGCATTCAACGGGTGGTCCGGCTGGGTGTTTTCGTTCAGTCCGATGTCGGATTCTCCGACCAGTCGCTGGTGGCCAATGGAGCCAGCGAACTGATGCAGAAAATCTTCGGCGAAGCGGGTCGGCACGCCCGCGCGGCCGTGGGAGTCAATGCTCTTCCCTTGAATGCCTCGGTGGAAGTCGAGTTTGTCTTCGAGATCCGAGCCGACTGACTTCGGGCCATTTCCTTCCGGATTGACCCGCGAGATAAGCCTCTTTATGGCCTGGAGCTGGAGACCGAAGAGACATAAGGCAGAAAGACGCGAATGACTCCGGCCAGGGCGAACAGAATCAGTCCCCAATTGGACAATGTTTCGGGGAAGAAGAGCGCCAGCCCGGCAGCGACAATCATGATTCCCAGGCAGAGGCTTCGTACCGTTTCGCGGGGAGACGATGATTTCGGCAGTGACCGCAGAACAGACATGCCGAAGATGAGACAGAGGATTCCCCAGACCCCGCTGATCAGCAGCGATCCCGTTTTTCGGGAACGGACGGCCAGTGTCAGCATCGGGTTCCCGCCCGGTTTGTCAAACGACATCTCCTGGCCCGATTCGGGAAGGGTCATCTCCACGGAAAGCCCTTGCGTTGTGATTGGAGAAGCAGCCTGACCCGACAGGGGGGCTACGGCAGAATCACGCTCCATCGCCAGGAGAGAATCAGCAGCCTGCGGACTCTTATTAACGGGCAGGTTGGCTTGAGACCGGTCTCGATCGAGGTCGCTCCGAGGGTTTCCCAAAAGGGCTCCGTTTTCAATCCAGTCCGGCGTTCTGAAATCTTTTTGGGGGAGAGAACGCGACCCCGTTCCCAAATTTCCCCCAACGATTTCTTTCTGGCCGGAAAATCGTCTCACGGGTCTTCCCATGATCTCCATGGGAGCCTGCAATGTGCTGGGGCCTCCCTCCATCATGGCACCGGAAATATCGGAAGCATTTCCCTTCAAATTGACCGCTGGGGGGTGTGGCTGAGCAAGATTGTCTTGGAGTTGCTGCCGTAACAGTGACCGGGCAGCCTGCTCGTCGGGCATCTTTTTTCCGTCAGCCGGTCCCGATCGTCGGGACTGTAACGGGATGTCGAAATGAAAGGATTCGTCCGCTGACTGGTTTTCCAGCTGCACTTGGATTCCGTTGGAATTCAACAGGCTGGAATTACTCTGAACGATATAGCCACGGTTCCCCTGTCCCAACGATTCCGGGGGACGGCGGTCTGTTTGCAGCTTGTCGCTTTGAGCTTCCAGTTCCCGCAGGGCCTTGTCTGTCTCGGCCAGAGCGGCATTGCTTTCGCTTTCAAGACGGCTGGAAACCGATCCAAAGGAAGAATAAGACCGGGAATTCGTCTGTTCCTGCTGGAGTTGTGCTTGCAGCTGTTTCAGGTTGTTGATGGCCTGCATCTGCTGCGACCGGCTTTGAGAACTGGTGGCGATCCGTTTCATCTCGGCGATATCGCTGCGAATGCGTTCGATGGTCTGGATCTCTGCCGCTCCCCAGCCTGCTTCGCCATGCCAGGTGACATTGGTGATTCCGTTCTTTTCCAGCGGAATGGCGTCGAGTTCGTCGGGAACGAAAACGTTCCATACCGTCTGCGCCACCGTGACACCAAATTCCGCGGACTCTTTCGGGGAGACCACTTGAATGGAAGGGAGATTGATGTGCTGCCGTCGTAATCGAAACCGGTCGTTAAGCGGATCCCGCAATTGACCCGCCACCACCACGGCGACATCAAAAGAGAGATCCGCCGCGCTGGTTTGCGGCAGGGCGATCAGATGGATCGGTTCTTCTCCCAGTTGGGTCACAACCATTCGTCCCGCTTCTCCTCGGACGAAAACGGAAAGGATGGTGGAATCCACGGGAAGTTTCAGGGCCAGAAACTGCTGTCCCCGGTTGCGAATGCCGAACAGGGCCCGGGTCCGCCAGCTGCCATCCATCTGAAGAATGGTTGTCAGCGTTGAAGCGGGAATGACCGCCTGCGTGGCGGCGGCCCGTTCCATCTGTTGCATGGACCAGGCCGGGATCTTGTCAGACCGGACCCGGACAATCTCCATAGCCTGTTGAACCAGATCGGCGGGCATGGACAGCGGAAGCTGATCGATGGTCACGGATTCGAACTGCGTGGGATTGGCTGGGCTCAGTTGATTCTGGGAAAGGTTCACCAGAACGGCGAACTGCCGCTGCGTCGTAAGGGGCATCTCGCTGCCCATGTCGGTCTGGGTTTCAAATTCCAGGCGGGGAGTCTGGACGGTGCGATCGACCGGAGAGGCGATCGTGGCTGCGGCAGCCACCAGAAACTGTTCGCGAACGGGTTCGATCAGCGAGAGATGCCACCGGGTGCGGCCCTGATCGAGCGGTTCCGACCAGACCTGGCGAATTCCGGTTCCGGTCAGGTCCAGATGTCCCAGCCAACTGGGGACCGTAAAGGTGAATTGATCCGCAGCGGCGTGGGCAATTTTCCATCGTAACGTCAGCCCGTAATCCACGGTGGCTTCGCCGACGGCAATCAGGATCCCAGCGTCTCCTTGCAGTTCCGGAATGACTCGGCGAAGTTGGAATTCGACGGAGGAATTGGCCTGGCTGGACTGAAATCCGAATAAGGGAGCGACCGACCGGAGGTTGCGGATCGGGAGCGCGAGTTGCGGAGCGGGAAGACTTTGCCAACCGGACGATTTTCCCAGCACCGGTTGATAGATTTCATCACACCAGACTCCCAGTTGCTGATTGAGCTGGTCCGTTCGAACGGGGCTGGGAACTTGAAGCGTGAGTGTTTCTGAAGAGGGATTGCGGATGATGTGCCCTTCCAGGCCGATGGGGAGCGTCCCGGTGCGGGGCCGATCGAGTTCGATCAGCAACCGTTGCTGGCCGTTGCTGGTAACCACGTACCAGTCGGTCGCATGGGGACAGGCAACGTCCATCGTCAAAAAGTCGGAGGGGAGTTGAATCTCCACGATCCGCTGGGCGGCACCTGTCAGGTTCAGTTCGAAGCGGCTGGCAATTCGCACTTTTCGGCGGCCGATCTGCACGCCATGTTCGGCGGTTCCCCGGGTTTCCGCGCCTCGCCGGGCGGCTTCCAGCTGGAGCTTGAACGGGTGTGAAAGAAAGCGAAAAACAAGTTGTGGAGAGCGATGTTCTCCCGGCGGAAGCATGGCGGGTTTGAACTGGCTGACGTCCAGTTGTTGCAGCGCGGACGAGGAGAGCATCCGGACCCGTAAATAATCCGGCACCACGATGGCCAGCATTCCGGTATCGCGTTCCACTCCGACCGGCGAGAGTGTCTGGACGTCAACGGTCATATTCTGACTGCCGAGGGCGAGTTCCTGAAACAAGTCGATACGAAAATGAGTCTGATTCGAAATGGGATGGCTGAAGGTGATCCGGATTCGTTTTTTGTTGTTCTTCTGAGCTGTTTCCCAGCCGGAGATATCCGTTCCGGAAGTTGCCCGCAGTGCCAGCCCTGCGGGAATGTCGAACTCGATGGCATCGATGCTTCCCTTGCGAACTCTCAGGTCGAATTGATGAGACAGCCGAAGACCAGCATCCTCGATCATGGCCGTTATGGCGGTTTCGAGTTGCAGATCGTGTTCGGCAACATTCGGCGCGGGGTGTTCCTGCCAGTGCAGCGTCAACGTACCGCCCCGATCGATCGGAACCTGGAACTGCTGAACGCCATTCGTGGTCTTCTTCGAGATTTTGCCGAATTGTTGCCCGGTGCTGCTGACGTCCAGTTCCAGCGTTTCCGCCGGGGAAGGGATCTCCACCAGCAATGTTCCGGAAGCCACTGGAAGCGTTTCCAGCGTGACTCGATCTTCTGCTGGTTTGAATGTTCCCGGCAACGCCAGAGAGACATCAACCACATGAATCCCTTTCTCTGGGACGAGGATACCGGTCCGGCCCTCGCTTAACGGGACAAGACTCGCGGCTTTGCCATTTAATTTCGGTTCCCGGAGTCCGGGACTTTTCAGTGGCAACGGAACCGTTTGCGGCAGGTCGGTGAAATTGATGACGATCCAGCGAAATCGGACTTCTCCCTGATAGAGTTCTTTCTGCTGCGTCATTCGGAGATGTCCCCTGCCTTCCGCGACAGCATGGAGCACCGAAATGTTCCCGCTGGAACTCTCTTCCGGATGGCTCGCCTTCCAGAGTTGCTGATAGAGTGCCGCGGGAACATAGACGCGATCCGCATCGGGGATATCCGCGAGTTTCCGATAGGGAATGATGACATGCGGAGTGGAAAAAGCGGGGGATAGCGTTTCATCAGCCAAGGCGAAAGAAGGATTCAGAACTCCCGGCATCAGCAGAAAGAACAGCGAAGCGCATCCCCAATGGCGGCACGATTTCGACATGGAAAGACGTTCCCAGCAGGGGCAGCATCCCAGGCCATGCAGCCCCCAGCCGATCAATGTCAGCACTCCCCCCAGGAGAACTCCCCGCAAAAGAAAGCCCGCCAGCGGGGGAACCATTCCCAGGCCAGCCAGTGGAAGAACGAGTGTGAGAAAGATCAAGACGGTCTTGCATGGACGCGGAGCCCGCCGAAGCCACCATCCCAACAGACCGGTCCCCAGCATGAGTGCTGCCACCAGAACCTGGCTGATGGTTCGATTGAGATATTGAGTCTGAAGTGTTGCAGCATGGGCCTCGTCGAGATTTCCGGCATACTTGAAATGACGCACCTGGGAGTCGTCGGAGGGGGTGAGATTGAGCGTCATCGAAAGCAGGCCTCCCGATCTCATTTTCATCGCCCCGTCCTGGTTCAGATTGAACCCCGGGGAAGCAAGATCCCCGCTTCGGCCCGCGATTCCCAAGGGAATTCCCAGTTGTGGCATTGGAGGGGCGGCCGGTTGAGAGCTGGCGCGGGAAGGTTGCTCCGATGGGCTGGCGGCGGCTGCCGGTTCTGACAGGGGAGCCGCCTTCGAAACCGGCTTCGACTGTTCCAAAGACAAGTCTCTGCGTTCCGACAGTTCTTCCTTTCCATGAGAGGTCGCTTGACTTTCGTCCGTGGGAGTCTTGAAAACTGGATCGCGACTGCTGAAGGGGGCTTCCTGCGCGATTCTGTTTCGCAGTGCCGGAGAGGCTTCCCGGGCATTTTGGACAGCGGGAAGGGAGATGTAAACGAGACCTGCGAACAGGCAGAACAGCGCCAGCCAGAATGGGGCGGACGACTCTTTGAGTGTCAATCGGGCCAGTAGATTCAGTCCCGCCAGAACCACGCACAGGATCAGCAGGATCAGGCCGCTTTGCCGTATTGTCTTCAACGAAAAAAGTGGGAGAAACGGGCCCGTTCGAAACATGCCGGTACTGCCGATCATCACCAGGTCTCGTGGCGAATACAGGTCCCAATCCTGTTGCAGAATTCTGAGGGGCTGTTGTTCGCCGTTTCCGGTCAAAACGGAAAGATGCGGAGGAACGGCGGTGAATTTTCCGGTTGCTTCCGCGGGCTGGGGAGTTGTCTGATAAACGACCTGAAGAGAATGTTGGGGTTGCGGACCAAGACCGGACAGCGGAATCTGGACAGCATCGCCGACCGTCCGGGCTTCGATGGCTTGCCCGTCAAGAATGGTGGCCCAGAGACGGGCAGATTCCGGCAGGCGGATATTCAGGCTCTGCATTCCATATACGGTGAAATTGTACCGGGCCTGGTGCTGGACGGGGCTCCCCGGATTCCACAGGCTGAGCAGATGTGCGGAATGCCCGATCGCGGAAATCACCGGCGAACGTTGAAAGGGAGTCGTTGTCACCTGGACCATCCAGTCGGGGCGGACAAAATGAAATCCGGCAACGATCCGTTCCCGGGGGTGATCTCTTCCCGCGGGGAGATCAACCGGATCGACGGCCGGTAACGGCTGGCCGTCCGCTGCTTTGGCGGTGACATGCACCTGCTGATCGGGGGGGCCTTCCACAGCCAGAAATCCGCTTTGCGCGTTCGCTTCCGTGAAGATCAGTCGCGGCGGAGAAAACGTTTCCGCAGTGCCGCGAGGTAACCGCACTTCCGTCGTCAACAGAAAATTGCCCTGAAGATACCGATCGAATTTGAGGGTCCAGGTTCTCAGTCCGTTGGCGACTTCGCCGGGGAGTTGTTCAGTCAGTTGAACAGAATTCCGGCCCTGTTGCAGCGGGGCCAGCTGAAACCGGATGGTGTTTCCAGCAGATTCGCTGAGTTGCAATTGGAGTTCGCGTTTCCCTCCCCCGGAAAGGGCGAGCGTGCTTTCCAGGGCGGTGAAGACGGTTTCCCGATCCACACGAAAGTTGATCCGGGTTTCGGCGGTGAATAAGGTTGGTTTGCGGGAGAGCCGGAGTTGCCCTTTCCAGCCTGGGTCCTGATAACTGAAGCCGAGGCGGACGGACTTGCCCAGCAACTGAAGCCGCGCGTTCAGGGCATTCAGATCCTGCTGGGAAGCGGGTTCCAACCCCGTCAGTTCGAGCGGAGCCAGTTCCAGGTCCTCCGGGACCGCGATGCCATAGAGAGCTTCCACCATGTCGGCCTGCGGCAGCCGGACTTCCGGTAGAGAGATCAGGACCGGGGTTTGCTGGACAGGCCAGTTTTCCGGAACGGCTTGCGTCTGAAGAGTGATGACGGTCGATTTGCCGGGTCGCAGCGGGGGATTCAGCGGAATCCGAAATTCGTTGACGCCGGCATCCATCGGAACGGAATTCCAGTTCACCACGGTTCCATCCCGGGTCGCGGACAGAACCCGGTATTCCGCAGGGACGCGAATCCGGGCATCAAAAAGAGGCATCTGGCGGGTTTGCAGGCCAATATTGGCCGAAAGAGCCAGTCCGGTCTCGTCGGCGATTAACAGGGTGGTGAGTGCGGCCTGCACCTGCTGCTGTTTCAGCGTGGCTGTCAGTTTCAGAATGAAATTTTCCTGCCAGACCGCATAGGCAAACCGTTCCTCCTTCGATGGAACATCCAGTACCGATGGATTCGAAGGGAGTTCGGAAAGGGCGCGGACTCCCTGAGTTTCCAGCGTCTGAAGGCGGACATTCGCGGGATGGCTGATCAGAATCATGCCCGTATGGGCGGTAACACCAGCGATCGAGAGAGCCGGAACCTGCCAGGGATGATCAGGAGATTGGGAAAGGACTCCCTGGACGGTAACCGACCGGCGGCCTTCGAACGGCTGGCGATACGTCAACGCCAGGGTGACATGCCCTGGATGATCCGGTTCCTCCGCCAGATCCCAGGATTCCAGTCCTTCGGATTCCACACGGGTAATTTCCAGTGTCCGGGGAACGTGACAGACCAGGTTCGTGATGGAATGTCCAAAAACCTGCAATTCGGTTTTCGCGGTCCAGCTTGTCTCCACCGGACGGACACGAATTCCATACGCGGTACTGGCAAACGTCAGCACGTCGGACTGGGACGCCGGGACGCCGCTGGTGATTCGGAAATCGAGTTTGCCGAGCCCTCCGACGGCCAGATCGTAATGGGCTGCCTGATCCCTGGACGCAGGACGTTCGGGAACGGCGTCATGCATCCGCAACGATTTACCTGCCGGAAGGGTGAGACGAAACTGAGCGGCTGCCGCCGTGGGAAGTCCGATTGTGACGACCTGATCATTGCCGAAGCGCAGCAGCCGCGTGGAGAGTTCCAGATGGACTGTCTGCCGACCCGGCTTCGGAAGAAACAGGTGAAGTTGATTGAGATCTTTTCCCGTCCGGGCCATCGCGACGGTTTCCTCCCCCTGCTTTCCCGATAAGACATTCCACCCGGTCACATTCAGTTCGATGTCTTCATTGGGCTGGGGCGTTGAAAGTTCCAGTGTGACCTCCGCCCGCAGGTGATCATCGTCAATCCGGCATTCATAAATTGCGGATGACAGGACTGATGTTCTGTATCCCGGCTGAGACGTTTTCTCTTCCCGAGCCCGGGCCACAAGGGCCTGAAATTCCTTGAATGGGAGGATGGCGTGCAGCTGATCCTGCTTGAAGATCGCGCTGAGCTGAGATTCGGGAAGATAGATGTGTTCGATACGCTCCAGCGAAGGGGGCACAATCGGCGCGGAAGCGGGTTTCGTTTCCTTCTGTGCTTTGGCTGGGGAAGCTCCGCACAGAAGAAAGACAAATCCGGAAATGAAGATTCCCGCCAGAAAGAAGAATGATATCCGGCTCTCCGCCAGCCGGTTCCCCTCAGAACAAGTCTGAAGGAAGCTGCACGAAATATTCTCAGGGCATGAGAAGAGGAATCGTTTGCAGGACATAGGAATCACACGGGAAAAGACAGGTCACGGGATCAGCGGGAAACGAAACAAATGCCGGCGTTACAGGGCAGGCGTTCCTTCGGAACCTGGTTGCAGCCGATCAAATACACCCGGCGGAGGAATCACCGCATAAGGAATTTCCGTGGAGCAATACTCCGGCGGCTTGACGGAGGGGGCCGGCCGGAATGGATGCGACAGGCAGCGAATGAACCACATGATCAATACAAATGCCAGTCCATATCGGGCAGCATGAATTCCCTGGGCCAGGCCATGGCTGTCAAACAGACCGTACATCACGGCAATGAAGGCCATCAGCAGCAGGATGCCCAGTTTGTTTTCCCAGGACGTTCCCAGCAGAATCCAGCCGATTAAGGCCAGCGCGACGCTGATGAGGACTGTCATCCAGGTTTTGTTCCAGACGCGGGTAGTGATTTCGCTGGGACCTCCCAGTGTGGAGAATATGAATGCCTTCCGGCCTTCGGTCGGCAATTCCGCGAAACCGGTGGCGCGGGTCTCCCCAGCAGTGACCCATTCTTCCAGTCCGGCCGTGGAATGATTGGCTGGCATTCCGCGAATGAACGAACAGGTCCGGTCACGCTTGGCCAGCAGGAATGGATCGGGGTCTCCGACCAGCGCATATTCCCTGGGCATCCAGATCACAACTTTCAGTTCCTGTACGACTCCCCGGTTTTCCTGACCGATCACCGGTAACGGCAGATGCAGCAGGCTTTCCTGGAGCAGATGGGACGTGGTTCCTGATTTCAGATTCCACAGGAACTGGAACGTGAACAGGAACGGCGTTTCGGAAGATTCAGGGCGGGCCACGTTCACCCAGAACGGGACCAGAGCGTCACTCAGACCGGCGGGAGGCTTGATGTCTGCTTTTTCGAGCTTCACTTCCCGGTCATTCAGAAATGCTCCCAGCACTTCCAGATCTTTGGGAAGGAAGACCAGCAGCCGCTGCCGCTCCGTTGATTTCACTCGATAGCGGCATCGGTACGTGACTGACTGGTCTTCACTGGCGACAATTTCCACCAGCCCCCGGGAGACAGCGGTCGCCACGACATCCTGTAAATCGAACCGGCCTGTTTTCACGTTCAGGGCGACCGGGTTTTCAGCATCGTCCCGGAAATAACGAAAGGCGAGCGTGCCATCCGTCGGCAGGAGTTTCAGTTCCCGCACGTCCACCTGTTCGATCCCGTTGCCGGTGGTATTGGCGGTCATCGCCAGCGTCCGGTCTTTCTTCAACGTGATTTCGCCACGGAATTCCACAACCGGCGCAGTCTCTTTTCCATCAGCGTTCAGGCTGCCCAGTGGGCGAATCGGATGAAATTCGTAGTTCTGTCCGGAATGGGCGGAAGGCGCCGTCTCCGCATTGGCTGATGACGCCGTTGAATTTGTTGTGCTGGAACTTGCGGTCGTTTCCGAAGAAGTTGGAATCTGGTCATAGGTGATCAGAAAAGTCTGCTGGCCGGCAACTTTCCGCTGAGTTTGAATTGTCCAGACAACCAGCCCATTCTGGGGGGGAGCCTGAGTCCGCTGCTTGATCGGAGCGGACGTGGTATCGCCCGGGGGAATTTCAATCTGGACCCGGCTGGACACCATTTCGGGAATTTCCATGCGAAATTCATCCACCGGCGCATATTCGATCTGATACGTCAGCGTGGAGCTGACATGAGCCAGTTCCGGTTCGAGTTGCACAACCGTTCCCAGCGTTGCCTGCAACCGGGTGGGCTTATGCAGAACATGGACTGGAATGACGACCGGACGACGCGTGAACGTCCAGGCAGAGGCCAGTTGGAGATTCCCGTTGCGGATTTCCGGACCGATCGGTTCGGGCTGGGCGGATTCCAATCCGGTAGAGGCTGCCTGGACTTCCATCGCTTCCGGAGAAAAAACCTGCACACTCCCCTGTTCCCGATCGACCTGCAAAGGTTCCAGGAGTGGGAGTTTCACGTCATTTTGTCCCGATTCAGCGAGGGGAAGATGTCCCCGTATCTGGACATCGATGCGGCCCTGGGTCCGCTCGCGCAGCGACACCGTCAATTTCCGGGTCGCGGAATCGAGACTGAATTCTTTCATCTGCGGAGAACTGACCTGATCGATCAGGGCGCCTTCCGGAAGCTGGTATGTCAACTCAAAAACTCCTGCCCGCTCCACCAGGTAGCTGAGGCGGTTCACGAACTGAAGTTCGGTCTCCCGAAACAACAATTCGATCTGGTGGTCCACCTGCAAGCGCGGCTCGACCGGTCGGGCATTGAGGCGGAGAAGGATCTGAGGCGAGTAAAATTTGAACAACAGGGCATTGGCCCCGGTAAGTTTGGGATCCGCGTCTCCATTTTCAATCCGGATCAGCCCTTGTTGTTCCAGAACGTTCACCATCAGGTCATTGCTGTGACGAACGGCGATCTGGCCCCCTTCCCGGACGGCATCCAGGGCATGGATCCCCATGGCGGTTTTTTCTGGCGAGATCCCCGCTACGGAAAATTCGGACTCGCTCAAGGGAGTCTCTGATCGAACGGTGAGTTGAAGTTTCTGCTTCACCGGATGCGGCAGCGTTACGGTGACAACCTGATTGTCTCCTTCAACAGCAGCGGTCCATGCGGCTGTTTCCTTTTCAGCAAAGACATCGAGCAGCCGCGCCGCTTTCGGCAAAACGATCCGCGTTTGCGTCAACTCTCCTCGAAGAATGTCATAACTCAAAAAAGCTTCTGTATGGATCAGGCCATCCCCCAATGTGATCAGCGTGCGATTATTCACGCTGGCCAGAAGATTCATCGTGGGAACCTGACTTTCCGAAGGAGACCAGCGAATGGTGATTTTTGACGTTGCGCCGATGTTTGCGGATGCTTGCGTCACTTTTTGATCCCCCTCGGATTTTTTGGATTCCGAGTGAGCGGCGGAAACATTGATTCCCGCGGGAACGAATTCAATTTTCTGCCCTTCTCCGGGAACCGTCACCTGTAACGAGGTGAGAGAAACCATCGGGCAGGAAAACGAGATTTCCCGGGCATCCGGGGACTGCTGGATCCGGCAGGCCAGTTGAAGTTCCACGTCATAATCCCCCGCTTTGGGGAACAACAGGCCATTTTTCCCATCCTCAAGGCCACGAAGCAGAACATTCTCCGCGGACTTCATACTGCCGATGGTGGCGGGCCCGAACTGGACTGGAACTTCGGTCCATCCCTGTCGCAGGACATGAATCTTGAAATGGGCCGCGATACGGGCCATGTCGCCGTCGACATGCACTTTGTAGTCTGCTTCACGGATGACGGCCGCTGGCGCAATACGAGCATTTGTTCCCTGCCGCAAGGCTTCCAGTAACTTGCGATATTCGTCCCGGGGAATCACGACACTGGCGTCCGGTTTGCCGAAAGCCTGGTTGAGATCCGAAAACGGGATGTAAATTGTCTTCGGCTCAGAATCTGCTGATGCCCCCTCCTTCGAGGCAGCAGGAATCGGCTGATCGGATGCAGAGGAGTCCTGGGCCTGAGCAACAGAGAAGATCCCGGAAACGCAACTTATGACCAGCAGGCAGGTTATCCAGTATCGACGCCACATAAAAACTCCTCCCTTATTCAACCCACCCAGTCCCCGTAATCCGTATTGTCGCATCATAACGCCTTCCGGGAATGAATGGGACTGTTCTCCCGATTGCAAACGTTCAAATTTGCTCCGCGCACAGGGATACTGTGTCGCAGGAACGTCTTGAGTTGTTGCTGGAGCAAACCCGCTGCGAAGAATTTTCTTCCAGTCAATTTCCAGGATGAGGACGTTGCGAGTGGGGAAAACATTGCAAAAATCTGAACACGAATGTTGAAGAGACTGAAAATGGGGGATACTCAAAGATGATCCAAGAAGAAATCCCCCGCTTGCGAAGCCGTCCGGATTGAAGTACACCAGAAAAGTACGTTTCACGATCAGGCTGAAAATGAAAAGAGACTTCTTCGGACTGGGGCGTGAATGTTCGGGCCACTCAGAAGAATCATGGTGTGGGTCGGGCAGGCGATGGACTGAGAATATGTGTTTTGATGCAGCACCGGAGGATTTGGCCCGGTCCCGTTTTCGCTGGTACGATTTCCCGGCGTTTCTGTTTTTTCATCGCGCGATCCGTTGCCGAATTTGCGGTCAGCGGTTGTTGACAATCCGTAAGCGGCGTCGCGTCAGCATCTTGTCTCATCTCTGGATGCACTATGCTTTGCTTGTGTCGCTGATCTTTCTGGGCGTTGGCCTCTCCCAACTGCTCCAGCCTGGCCCCCGGTGAAGTGGAAACAGGGAAAGAAAAACAGGGGAAGAAGACGTCTCTTTCCTCGCATCGGACTGCTGTTCAGCATTGCCCCAATGTCCGGGCTGATGTTCCCTTCTCTCAGGGGCCTTACGGCGAGATAAAACCTCGATCGATATTCTCACAAAATTGTTGGGAAGCTGCACAGCGGGGTTATGATGAAATCAGACGGAACCCGGAAGCGATGATGGTTGGTTGCGGGCAATGCCCGGGCGGCTGACAATCTGGTTCGCACTGTGGGGGAATTCCCAGCCGATGTCTGGCCCCATCTGCAGGAAGGGTGGTGGAAAAATGATTGATGAAATGGTCCTGTCACGGGAGCAAGTGCGTTCGATGGATCGTATTGCAATGGAGGAGTTCGGGATCCCTGGCATCATTCTGATGGAAAATGCGGGGCGGGGATGTGCCGATCTGCTGATTTCCCAGGGAGTCTGCCCCAGCAGTCCCGTCGTGATCTGTTGCGGCAAGGGAAATAATGGAGGAGACGGCTTTGTGATGGCCCGGCACCTGGAGGTCCAGGAGATCCCGGTGGAAGTCCTGATGTTTTCCAATCCCAGGGAGTTCACCGGAGATGCTGCCACGAACTTCCGGATCATTTCCCGAACGGATATTCCCATTCACTATCTGAATCTGCCGGGAGACGAAGCCCAGCTGGAAAAACATCTGAAACATGCCTCCTGGATTGTGGACGCGCTGCTGGGGACGGGAAGCCATGGTCCGATTCGCACTCCCTATGACATCGTGATTGAAAAAATGAATGAATCGGGTTGTCCGATCTTCGCCATTGACGTTCCCTCCGGACTTGATTGCGACCGGGGGGATCCGATTTCCTGCTGCGTCCATGCCACCGTCACCGCCACGATGGTGGCGTCCAAGCCGGGTTTTCGCTCTTCCACGGGCAAATCCGTTGTTGGGGACGTGCATGTTGTGGAAATTGGCGTTCCCCGCACGGCGTTCGCTTATCTGCGTGGAGAAATGTGACGGATTCCCTCAGAAGAAATCCCGGATTTCGACAGAATCCCGAAAGCGAAATCGACCGGATGGGGAAAAAATGAAAATCATCAAAAAAAAACGTCCGGAATTCGTCCCTGACAGGCAACTCTCCAGCAGCCTCCTGCTCATGCAAGGGGACGTGGTTCTGTTTTTGACTGAACCAGGACAGGCACCGAACCGGACTGGTTCGTTTCCTGTTGAAGTTGAGACAAGGGAGGTCGTGAAACGGGCTTTGGCAACTCATGCTGGGGCTGCGTTTGTACGAATGTGATTCAAATATCAAACAAAGAATAGGGATGAGATCCTGGAATCGGCCATCTGCCGGAATTGCCCGGAAGTTTCGGCGACGGGATCTCGATCCATGGAATTCAGGAAGTGGAGGAGTCAGATCATGGTTCAAAAAAATGTGGGCTGGTTACTGACCGCCGTCGGCGGAATCTGTCTGGGCGCGGCAGCTGTGGGGCTTTCCCAGCCCGCTGCCGTCACTCCGGCGCTGGCGCCGCCGGTCGCCCATTCCCCCGAAGATTTATCGATTGCCTTTCGGGAAGTGTCGCAGAAAGTGCTTCCAGCGGTGGTCGCCATTTCCAGTGAAATCAGGCCGCATGAAATCGCCCGTAGCGATGACGGCAGCGGTTCCAGCGGTTTGACCGATCCGCAGGAACGAATGTTGCGGGAATTCTTTGGGAACAACCCCGGCCTGGAGCAGTTCTTTCAGCGACAACCCGGCCAGCGGCCCCGCATGAGTCCCCGCCAGGAGGGGGCCGGTTCCGGATTTGTCGTGGATCCAAAAGGGATCATTCTCACCAACAGCCATGTCGTGGAAGGGGCTGATCGGATTGTCGTGAAACTGAATGATGGCCGTGAACTTGTTGCGGAATCCTGGAATTTCGATCCGCGCACCGACATCGCCATTGTTCGCGTGAAAACCGACAAGCCGCTTCCCGCACTGACATTGGGGGACAGCAACCAGATGCAAGTGGGAGACTGGGTGCTCGCCCTGGGAAATCCGTTCAATGTCGGCACCACGGTCACATCGGGAATCATCAGCGCCACCGGCCGCGGACCCGGCATCAACGAACGCGAAGAATACTTGCAGACCGATGCAGCCATTAATCCCGGCAACAGCGGGGGGCCGCTCGTCAATCTGTATGGAGAAGTCATCGGAATCAATACCGCGATTTCCAGCCGTAGCGGCGGGTATGACGGAATTGGATTCGCGATTCCCTCTACCAATGTCCGTTGGGTCGCGGAACAACTCATCGCCCATGGCACCGTCAAACGGTCCTACCTGGGTGTGCAGTTACAGGCACTGACAGCCGATTTGCGAAAACAGATGAATGTCCCATTCGGTGAAGGAGCGCTGATTTCCGAAGTGGGCAATGGAACCCCCGCCGAGAAGGCGAAGCTGCAATCGGGGGATACGATTATTGAATTCAACGGGAAAGCAATTCATAATCGGGATGCCCTGGTGGATGCGGTGGAACGCTCTGCTCCGGACAAGACCTATCCGGTCAAAGTCCTTCGGAATGGCAAGGAGTTGGCGCTGAATGTCACTCTGGAAGCCATGCCCAATGATTACACCCCCGCCCTGCAACGGGCACGGATGCACGATTCGCCCTCGCAACAGCAGAAACCGGAGCATCAGGAAGTCTCCAAGCTGGGAGTCGAAGTTTCCCCGATGAATGCGGATCTGGCCAGCCAGCTGGGAGTCGATAAGGACATGAAAGGACTGGTTGTCCGGGCTGTCCGTTCCGGTTCGCCCGCGGACGAAGCGGGTCTGCAGACGGGAGATATCATTCAACGAGTGGGCACAATCACCGTGACGAATCTGGATGACTTTGGAGCTGCCATTGAAAAATCCGACCTCAGCACCGGCCTGCTGCTGCACATCAAACGCGGGAAAGGCGCTGCCTTCGTTGTGATTCATGCTGAGCAAAAGTGATTCTTCAAACTTTACCAGTCCCCTGGCCGGCGTCGGCTTCATACGGGAGTGTTGAGTGAGTACGACCCGCGCTGGAACGTCCAGCGCGGGTCGTTTTTGTATGTGCCGTGCCGGTTTGGCAATTTGCGGCAACCGGGAATGAACTCTCAATCGGCTCAATGGACGTGAGGCGATGCATGGCCTACTGTAGTGACTGTCATTTTCGTGGCCAGACGTCTCTTGAATAAGGATCGTGGTGAACGCTGTGGCTCAACGAACTCTCCGAATTCGAAACATCGTTTCTTCAGCTGGTCTGTTCCTGGTGGTTTCCATTGCTCCGGTGCGGGCTCAATCCGCTTCCGCCCAGACAGCATCAGCCCGGACAGTACCAGTCCAGAAAGAGACTTCTGCTGTTTCTTTGAAAGTGGCCACCGATCACCCGAATGCTTTGTATCATGTGGGTGAACAGGTGATGTTCACCATCCAGGCCCGGCAAGGAAAACAGCCGCTTGCGGAGGGGACTCTCACCTGCATTTTGTCCAAGGATGGCTGGCAGCCGGAGCCGCCACGGAAGCTGACCATCAAAGACGGTCAGGCAACGCTCACTTCCACTTTGAATGAGCCGGGATTTCTTCAGTTGCGGGTCATCTCCGGAAAATCGACCGCCCTGGCCGGAGCGGGATTCGATCCACTCCAGTTGAAACCAAGCCTTCCTGTTCCCGATGATTTCGACCAGTTCTGGGATCGGCAAAAAGCAGAACTTGCGAAAGTGCCGCTGAAGGCAAAACTCACCCCCGCGAAGGCGCCCCTGGAAGGGATGGAAGCATTTGATACTCAGATCGATTGCATCGGTCAGCCCGTCTCCGGATATTTCGGACGGCTGTTGAATGCCAAACCTAAATCGCTGCCGGCAATTCTGTTTGTCCATGGGGCTGGCGTCCGGAGTTCCCTGCTCAATAATACTCGCTGGGCGGTGGATGAGGGGGGAATGCTGGCCATGGATATCAACGCCCACGGAATTCCCAATGGCCAGCCTAATGAATTTTATACGGACCTGGCACAAGGAGACCTTAAGGACTATCGCAGCTTTGGCCGGGCAGACCGGGAAAAGAGTTATTTCAAGGCAATGTTTTTACGAATGCTCCGGGCCATCGACTTTCTGACCTCCCAGCCGGAATGGGACGGAAAGACGCTGATCGTCTATGGCAGCAGCCAGGGAGGTTTTCAGGCGCTGGCTGCTGGAGGTCTGGACTCCCGGGTGACATTGATCTGCGCGGGGGTTCCCGCTGGATGCGATCACTCCGGTTATCTCGCTCATCGGATCAGCGGCTGGCCGAAGCTGGTTCCGCTGGATGCGTCCGAAAAACCAGATGCCGCTATTTTGCAGGCATCGCGATACGTGGATTGCGTCAACTTCGCGCAGCGGGCGAAATGCCGGCAGGCGGTGGTGACCGTGGGATTCATCGACACGACGTGTCCTCCCACCAGCGTCTATACAGCCTATAACGCGCTGCCGGTTCCCAAGAAAATCCACTTCGACATCGATGCCGGACACACCAATACCCCAGCGGCGGTCCAATTCATGCAGGCAGCAGTCCGCGAGCATGTTCGAGCGATGAAGCAACCGTAGGCCATGCACCGCATGACGAACTCAGGGCCTGTTCGGGAATTCACGTCGATCATCACCCAAAGATGCATGACCTGCACTTTTTGGCTAGTTGCCACTCATCTCTCTCGTCAGAATTCTTGCTCTTGCTCAGTCTTTCTTCTCAGCGTCCTCGGGGCACTCTGCGTTTCAAAATTTCCCCCGCTGTGCGTTCCCTTTTCTGAATTGCGGGCGCGTAGGGTGTGGTCAAGGTCGGCGAATTGGAAACCAGCGTCATTTGTCAGGGGAATTGCCCCCCAGAGAGGATCCCGACCGCAGACCCACCGGGAGTGAAGCGCCCTCCCTGAAGGTAAGTCAGCCCGGGAGTGAAGCGTTCCGTGAAGGTGGGTCAGCGGCCCGGTGAATTTCCAGATGAGGCTACATTTCGGCGGAACGTCTGACTTGCAGCAGCCCCCTCCTTCCGGCCTCGACCACACCCTACGAACCGACCTGGCCGATGTCACTGTTTCTGTTCTGGTTCGTGTGACCTCAGTTTCACTGCCTGTCCGGTTTGCATCGATTCATAAACAGCTTCGATGACCCGCAGGTCGTTGAGGCCGTCGGTCCCGTCCGTTCGGGAGGGCTTGCCGGTCTTTGCACAGGTGGCGAAATCGTCCATCAGTGCAGCGAAGTGGTCGACTGCCGGGAACTCCCGGGGTTCGACTTTCCCTTGTTTCATCACGTTCATTTGAATACCCCGGTAACTGAGTGCCGGTCTCAGTTCAAAGGAACCTTGCTCGGCATGAACGCAAAAACGGTTCAGCGAGGTGCCATAACTTGAAACGCAGCTGGCAAGAACTCCGCTGGGAAATTTCAACTGGAAAGTGACGGTATTTTCGACATCCTTAAACCGGGGATCGGTATGGTCCGTCGATTCGATCGCCATCACTTCCACGGGTTCTTCTCCGGAAAGATAACGTGCGGCATTCAGAGCATAGATGCCGATGTCCATCATTGATCCTCCTCCTGCCAGTTCTTTCGACAATCTCCATTGCCCGGGGCGGATGTTGAAACCGGCTTCCGTGAGAATTACCCGGGCGCGGCCCAGTTCTTTCTCACGCACCATGCGGATCATTTCCTGATTATAGGGCTCGTAACGCAGGCGATAGCCCACGGAAAGCAGCTTCTTCGCTTCTTTTCCCGCAGCGATCATCGACTCGCATTCCTTGACGCTGATGGCCATGGGTTTTTCCACCAGGACATGCTTGCCGGCTTTAAAAGCGCGCAGCGTGTACTCGGCGTGCATACTGTTGGGGAGTGCGATATAGACCGCGTCAATCTCCGGGTTCTCCGCAATTCGGTCAAAAGTTTCGTACGTGTAGAGTCCTTTTTCAGGCACGCCATATTTTGCCGCTGTCTCGCGGGCCTTATCCATGTCGCCGCTGACCAGTCCGACGGGACGCGCCTGTTTCATGGACGCAAACGCTGGCAGAATGCTGTTCCTGGTCAGCCCTCCGATTCCGACAATCGCATAGCCGAATGGTTTCTGGGCGGCATCCTGGGCCGGCAGTGAAGACGTGAGCGTTGCAGCGGCAAAAGACGCCCCCGCGGTTTTCAGGAAGTTTCTGCGAGTCGCTTGGATATCCGTCATGGGAAACTCACCTTTGTCTGGAATTCGCTGATGTCAGACTTCCCTGCCCATCCGAGTAAAGGATAGAAATGTCTGAAGGACCATCATTCGACAGGTTATTGGGAATGAGATTTTAGAGCAAGTTGCTCTGGCCTGAGCCCGGGCTGCGCGCGTTTCACTGGATGAATGACGGGTTCCCGCGTGGGGGAACGTGGCCCATGCGGAGTTGATCCGTTCTTGCTGGACTGTTGTGGTGATGCCGTCATCCGCTTCTTTGCAGCAACCGCAATCCGGCCGGCAGCGATTCACCAAAGACCAGGGCGGACGTTTCCCGGGCGAGTTCACCTCCCTGCTCCACCAGCATGAGATACTCTTCCGGAGCATTATGCTTTCGGAGCCATTTTGCCACCTGTTGCCGCTCCGTATCCGCGAGATCGCGGTAACGATCTCCGGTCCGTCGGGCGAGTTGCATCGTTGCCAGCAGGCGTTCCGGGGCAACGGATGAACCGGTCATTAATCGGGAGAGCCATGCCTGGGCTGTCGCTGAGGGAATGACTGTGTTGAGTGGACCATAAAACGGTTCGCGGGCTCCCAGACGGCCGATCGTCCATAAAAGTGCGGACGCGGAGATTCCCGCTGCGGGATCATCCAGGGCCGCCAGGGCGATTTCCCCGAGATCCTGTTTTGCATTGACTGGGAGGCGTTCGAGTGAACCGAGCATCCGCCAGGCTTCCGCCTGTTCCTGGGAATGTGCTCGATGTGGAGAAGATGTTCTGCCTTGTTTTGATTTTCGAAATTCTTCCCGCAGTCGCGTGATGATCGGATTTGCCAGTGCCTGTTGCTGGCCCGCTGCCAGTCCACCGGCGATTCGCCGCCACAAAATCCACCATTCCACCAGCGTCCCGGGACCGGGATGATTGATTCGGCTGCGGAGACGTTTCCATGATTCATCCACACGCCAATCATCGAGCGCCATGCTGTAACCGGGGCGCAAGGCAAATCCGAACAGATTGAGCCAGCGCATTTCGTGTTCAGCGCTTTTCTTTCGTCCCTGTTCGAGGCTCAGAAGCTGATCCCAGATTTCCCGCAGAAGTGCGGGGGGCCATTCCTCGCGGGACAGGTCGAGAATCTGTCCCAGCCGCTTCATCAGTCCCGCTGGCTTCTCCTTGCCGTCCGGACCAAAACAGTCTTGCAGGGCCGACTGGACCAGGTGCAACGTCTCATCATCCAGCACGCCGGCAGCTTCTCCCTGCCCTCCATGAGCAGCCATGTCGGTCTGTGTCGCGGAGCGGATATCGAATTGAAGTTGCCAGCTGCGGTGACCGTCCACTTCGCTTCCCCAGACCTGCAACGTGCCGATTTCCGTCAACCGGGCATGCAGTTGTACAGCAACATCCGTTGCCTGTTTCTCTTTGCGGGATCGGAGTACGGTGCGAATCGGAGGCAGAGCTGTCAACTGCTCCCGTTCGACGGGAGAAAGCGAACCGGGCCGGTCGGTCAGTCGCAGGCTGGAATGAAACAGCGAGAATTCCACCGGTGTGGAAATCGTCAGATGGAATGTATGTTCCGTCAGATGAATCTCGGTTCCCGGTTCGGCTCCCGCCGGCATGAGGCAGAGCGCCTGCACGTCATTTTCCTCGGCTCCCGGGGAAGAAGTTCCGATGCCGATGTAATACGTTCGTGGAAGTCCCGCTGCGATGCGGACACCGGTTCCCCGGCGGACCATGCCGTAATAGGCGGCTCCACGGGCCACTGCCAGATCGTGCCGTTTATTCTCGAGAACCTGTGGCTGCCAATGGGGATCGCCCTGCTGATACCATCGTTGAAGCGATTCGATGATCCGGGTCTGGATCAGTTCGGAAGTGAACACGCCGCCATTGAAGAGAATGACATCGGGACGGGTGGAACCCGCTTCATCCAGTTCAAGTCCCGCGCGGCAATGATTTTCCAGAAATCGTGCCAGATGCCGCGTCACGGCCGGATCGGCGGCATAGGGGAGTCCGAACTCCTGAAAACCGGAGCTTTTCTTCCGCGGGTGATCATTCAACGTCACAAAAGGGAAAAAGCCGTCGAGCAGGAGTTGCTGGGCTTCTTCCCGGTCGAGATCGACGCTGAGACCGCCCCCGATCAGCCGTGATCCCGTTCCCGGTAACGAAAGAGAATACGTTTCCGGGGCGGCTGATGTGAGCAGTGTTTCTTTGGCATGACGGCAGATCCGAACCAGGCTGCCCCATTGTCGGGGTTCCAGTTTTTTCTCACCCTGCAATTTGCGTTCAAGATGATGGGCCAGGGCCAGGTCGAGGTTGTCGCCTCCCAGGATCAGATGATCTCCGACCGCCACGCGATGAAACTGGACCGGATTGTCCCCTTGTTGACGGACACGAATCAACGTGAAGTCCGATGTTCCCCCGCCGATGTCGCACACCAGGATATTCTGTCCGGGCTCGACCAGCTGGCTCCAGTTATCAGGATGCGCGCTGATCCATGCATAAAAAGCAGCCTGGGGTTCTTCAATCAGAATGACTCTGGGAAGTCCGGCCAGCCGGGCCGCTGCCACCGTCAGTTCGCGGGCCACTTCATCAAACGAAGCCGGAAGCGTGATAATGACGTCCTGTTCTTCGAGCGGGCTTTGAGGATGGGCGTCATTCCAGGCCTCCCGCAGATGACGCAGATAGGCAGCACTCGCTTCCACGGGAGACAGCCGGGGAACGTCGGGAGGTCCCTGCCAGGGAAGCAGGCCCGAAGTCCGGTCAACACCGGGATGGCATAACCAGGACTTCGCTGATTCAATCACCCGGCCCGGAACGAGCTTTCCCTGTTCCCGGGCAAAGACGCCGACGGCGGTCTCCCGAGATATCTGATCCCAGGGAAGATTCAACGCTCCGGAAGGGAATTCGTCTTTGGCCGCCTGATAATAAAACGAGGGCAACGTTTCCCGCAGGTCGATTTCGCCGGGAGCAATCAGCTGCGGAATGACGAATGTTTCCACTTTCCAGCCAGGTGGCTCGGTATCGATGAACCCGACGGCGGAGTTTGTCGTTCCCAGATCGATCCCGACGATGAACCGGCGGACAGGAGTTTCAGAAGAAGAAGCGGACATGGAGAGGCAAATCATTCCATTGGAGGGAGAAGATATCCCGCGTGGGAAAGAGGCATTGTGACAAGAAACGGATCAATTGACACCTCGCCCTGGCCGGCTCGTGAAAGGCTTCGAATGCAAGGAGGGGATTGAGGTTCATCCGGTATGCATGGATTGCATAGACGCAAGTTGCAGCGGAATTTCAAATTGTCGCCCCGCTGAAAAAGCCCGATTGGCAAATGCGATGTTTAAGACAGGGCATTCATCAAGCCCATCTCTACGCTCTCCATCAGGTGCTTATTTGGCAATGCCAAAAATCCAGACGGGGCATCGGGGCGAATGGGGGCTGTCATTGAAGAAGCAGGCTTCAATCTTAAAAGGGCCTGGAAGATTTGCCCCCACGCTAATAGTGACCTGTTGCTTTTTACCCGGTTCAAGCACATCAGGGGTATTGGTTGTGCAAAGACAGGCTTCTCGCGTGCAATACCTTGTTGCCCCCAAAAATGATACGGCCTGGCTCGACTGGTTCGTCAGAGTACATTTGATGCCATGATATTGACCAGCGGGAATCGTTCCTAGATTCACAGATGCCGGTGAAATCGAAATGTCCACTTTTTTGATAAGGTATTGATAAAGCAGCGCTCCGGCGTTCATTGCACTCGAAACCAAAAATCTGAAAATGATTTCCTGACCATGCAAAATCCATGTGTTCAATCGACGGGCTTTGCGCCCATGAGGATTTTTCCGGCAACAAGGACGGAGATGAGAGTTCCAATGAATCCTGGTTTTGTTGGCACTCATGTACTTCTTCGTGATCTGTGGAATTGTTGGATCGTTGGGGAGTACATCTTCGGAAATACCATATGCTGCAAGCGTGAAGTCGCGATTCTCACGTGCGATTTTATGAGGGACCTCAAAGAGATATTCATTCGTGACAGTATATTCAGCAATGGGCAGTTTCGTCTCGATTTTCACTGAAGACGGAAAAAGACCATTCAAAAACGACTGGTAGAGAACCGTCTTTCGTTGCTCTCCTCCTTTTGCCGGTCGAACCCCGGATTCCTGAATCAGCCAATCGTATTCAGAGCTGACAATTGCCCAATAAAGATCGCCAATCCTGTTTCTCCTGCTCTTGAAGAGGGTGGTGTCCTGGACGCACCTGGCTTCAATAAGAATTCGGGTGAACTTTGAAGAATGTTCACTGCTGTGAAATCCGGCTTTTGTCAACACAAAGTCTGGGTGTTGCAAAAATTCCATCAGCAACGTGCCGAATGAACGGTCATTCAGTAGAGGCGGGCACTCTCCGGCTCTCTGCTACTCCCGGACCGACAGCCAGGCTTTTCCCAGGTATCGCGGCAGGTCTGATGAAATCAGGGCTGGTTCCGACAACTCGGCTGCCACCAGGTCCCCTGCTCTTCCATGCAGAAAGACAGCCAATTGAGCGGCTTCGAATGGGGCGAGATGTTGTCCCAGCAGCGCTGCCAGAAGCCCGGTGAGCACGTCGCCGGTTCCCCCTGTGGCCATGCCGCTGTTGCCCGTCTGATTGATGTAAAGACATTTTCCATCTGTGACGAGTGTGTGCTGTCCTTTCAGAACGAGCACCACACGATGCTTCTGGGCGAAATGGATCGCGAGTTCTTCGCGGCGGTTCTGAACGTCCGCAATGTCGGTGCCTGTCAATCGGGCGAATTCACCCGGATGCGGTGTCAGCACGCGGGAGCCCGCATGTCGTCCCAGCAGTTCCGGTGTTTCCGCCAGACAATTCAACGCATCCGCGTCGACCACCAGCGGAAGCTCCGCATCTTCATAAACGCTGGTCACCAGCGTCTCCGTGATTCCATGTCGCCCCAACCCCGGCCCGATCGCACAGACTTCTTTTCCATCGATGGCGGCCCAGAGTTCTCCCAGGGCCGCTTCGCTAAGGGAACCGTCCCGATCTGTGCTTAAGGGAACAGTCAGCCAGGCCGGTTCCATTCCCGCGACAATTGTCAGAATGGACTCTGGAACCGCCAGATAGACCAATCCGGCTCCGCCCCGAAGTGCTCCCAGCCCGGAGAGCGCTGCTGCGCCGCTCATGCCGCGGCTGCCCGCCACGATCAGAACTTTTCCGAATGTCCCCTTGTGACCGTCAGCGGGGCGGGCCGGAAGATGAGGCAGAGTGTCGATACGCTGGATGGACATCATGGCACCGGGCAGAGAGGAGGAAGAAGGATAACCGTTTTGCTTTTTTATGTTGCTTCTTTTAATTTTGCGAGAAATTCTTCTTCGGTCAAAATTTCGATTCCGAGTTGCTGGGCCTTTTCCAGCTTACTTCCCGCTTTCTCCCCGGCAATGACAAAATCGGTCTTACTGGAAACGCTCGAACCGGGTTTCCCTCCTGCTGCATGAATCATCTCATGAATCTCTTCACGGGAATGGGTCGGCAACGTCCCGGTGACGACCAGTGTCTTTCCCGCGAAGGGACCCATGGCTGGAGCAGTATTTTTGGAAGGCACGACAGGCGTTCCAAAATTCAATCCCTGGTCCCGGAGTTCTTCAACCGTCTTCCGACCGGCGTCGGAGTGAAAGAAACGATGGATCGATTCCGCGATCACCTCGCCGATCTCGTGGACTTCGGAGAGTTGTTCAATGCTCTGTTCCCGGATCTTGTCCAGGGTGCCGAACGTCTCTGCCAGCAACCGGGCACTTGTGGAACCAACGTGCCGGATATTGAGGGCCGTCAGCAGTCGCCAGAGCGGCTGCGATTTCGAGGCTTCGATCCCCGCCAGCAGATGATCGACCGACTTTTCTCCCAGGCGTTCCAGTTGAATCAGCTTGTCGCGATGTTCTTTCAGCCGGTAGATATCGGCGAAGCTCGTGAGCAGGCCATTTTCAATCAACTGCTCAATGATCTTGATTCCCATCCCATCGATTTCCATTGCCTGCCGGGACGCGAAGAATCGCAGACTTTCCCGTAACTGGGCGGGACAGGCGGGATTCAAACAGCGTACGTAGACCCCCCCGGAATCCTGGGCCACTTCCGAACCGCACTCCGGACAGCGATCTGGAAATAGAAATTCCCGCTCGGAGCCATCTCGCAGATGTTCTTCCACGCGGACAACGTGCGGAATGACTTTGCCTGCTTTTTCGACAATGATCCAGTCACCGATTTTCAGCCCAAGCCGGGCAATCTCATCCCGATTGTGCAGGCTGGTCCGGGAAATGGTGGACCCCGCGATCAAGACCGGCTTCAGGTGGGCCAGCGGCGTGAGTGTCCCCGTCTTTCCCACGCTGATTTCGATCGCAACCACCTGTGTCAGGGCTTCGTATTTTTCCCATTTGTAAGCAATCAGCCAGCGGGGGCTTTTGGAAGTGTTCCCGAGTTCCTGACGCTGGACGAAGGAATCGACTTTCACCACCAGCCCATCGACTTCGACGTCCAGTTCGTGAATGGCCTCCATCATCCGCTGGCAGACGGACAGAACTCCTTCGATCCCATGAGTGAGTTCCACGCAGGGCGTGGGGGGAATTCCCGCACTGCGTAACCAGTGCAAAAAGTCGCTTTGTCGCTCAAATTCCAGTCCCCGAACGTCTCCGATACCATGGGCGAGAAACCGGACCCGGCGGGCAGCACAAAGTTTGGGATCCAGCAATTTCATCGCTCCGGCGGTTGTGTTGCGGGAGTTCGCATAGGGCTCTTCATTCCGGGCTGCCTGCTCGGCGCGAAGATGGGCGAAATCGCTATTGGAAATATAGGCCTCGCCGCGAACTTCCAACCGGTCCGGAGGAGAAGCGACATCGAGCCGAAGCGGGAGGCTGCGAATTGTGCGGGCATTGCTGGTCACATCGTCCCCCCGCTGACCGTCCCCCCGCGTGATGGCCTGCACAAACTGGCCGGATTCATAAATCAATGCCAGGGCGACGCCATCAATTTTGTACTCAACGAGATAGTCCACGCTGTCTGTTTTCAACAGTTTGCGGACCCGGGTGTCGAATTCTCGCAAATCTCCTTCCGAGTAGACATTGTCGATGGAGAGCATCGGGACGCGATGTTCAACAGTCACAAAGGCGCTGATCGGTTCTCCTCCGACATGATGCGTCGGACTGTCGGGAGAATCCAGTTCCGGATATTCCCGTTCCAGCTGTTCCAGCGTCTTGACCAGCCGATCGAATTCATTGTCGGAGATTTCAGTCCGGCCTTCGACGTAGTATAACCTGTTGTGATATCGGATCTTCTTGCGAAGCTCGGCAACCTGGGAAACGATCTCGGTGGAAGGCTTGGAACTCATCTATCGTCACTTTTCCAGTGGAATTATACTTCGTATTTCCCGGGAAAATGGGGATCTCCATCGGAGAGTGTATCAGGCACCGAATGGTCTGTCGTTTACACGGCGGAACATCCGGATTTCCGGTCGGAAAACGATTTTCCGACGGTCAATATTTCGAATCCACGACGAGGTTGCAGGATGCGGACAATCGCCGTAATGAATCAAAAAGGTGGGGTTGGAAAGACCACCTCCAGCGTCAATCTGGCTGCGGGACTGGCCCGACAGGGACGGCGAGTCTGTCTGATCGATCTGGACCCCCAGGCCCATGCGTCGCTTCACCTGGGAGTGGAAGTCTCCAGTGGCGTGCATTCGATCTATCAGGTCTTTGCGGGAGCCCGTTCGTTCCACGACGTCACGCAGATGGTGAACCCGAATCTCTGGCTCGCTCCGGCGGAACTCGACCTGGCAGCCACCGAACTGGAACTGGTAGACGCTCCCGGACGCGAATTCATTTTGCGGAACGCATTGCAGGCGGACGGAGCCCAGGAGAAATTCGACTACATCATCATGGACTGTCCCCCTTCACTGGGAGTTCTGACAATCAATTCCCTGTCCTGCGCCGGAGAAGTCTTTATTCCCTTGCAGCCACATTTCTTTGCCTTGCAAGGACTCTCGAAGTTATTTGAAACGACGGCCCTGGTGAATCGCCGATTGAATCGAAACCTGAAGGTGTCCGGCATCATGCTCTGCCTGTATGAGACCGGAACCCGTCTGGCAGGAGATGTGACGGACGATCTGATGCTGTTTCTGAGCAGCAGCGATCCACAGGCTCCCTGGGCGAGTGCGAAACTGTTCCAGTCGCGGGTGCGCCGTAACATCAAACTGGCGGAAGCCCCCAGCCACGGACAGTCCATCTTCGATTACGCACCGGGCTCTTCCGGGGCGCAGGATTATTTTGGACTGGTCCAGGAAGTGATTTCCGCAGAAGCCGGCCAGCAGGACATCAAAGCTGCTGCCTGACCGGGGATTCGTTTCATCGGTTTTCTTCCGCCAATTCTTCCTTGCATCGGTTCTCACCGGCCAATCATCCAGGTATTGCCTGACCTGTTCAGTTTGTGGTTGTATTTCTATTCCGTTTTTGTTGCGCCCAGGGCGAGGGGATTTTTGAAACGCAGAGAGCGCCGAGGACGCTGAGAAGAAAGACTCAGTGACGTAAGTCAGATCGGTTGTAGGGTGTGGTCGAGGCCGGATGGAGAGCGTTGCTGCAAGTCAGACGTTCTGCCGGAATGCGATTTCATCTGGAATCGAAACGGCCGCTGACCCACCGAACGGGGGGCGCTTCATTTCCGGGCTGATCCCTCTTCAGGGAGGCGCTCCCCTTCCGGTGGGTCTGCGGTCGGGATCCTCTCTGGCGGGGCAATTCCCTGACAAACGACGCTGGCTTCCAATTCGCCGACCTTGATCGCACCCTACGCGCCCGCAATTCAGAAAAGTGAACGCGCAGCAAGCATCAAGGGAGGGATTTTTGAAACGCAGAGAACGCTGAGAACGCAGAGAGGAAAGACCGAGTGATGTAAGTCAGGTCGCTCGTAGGGTTCGGTCGAGGCCGGATGGAGAGCGTTGCTGCAAGTCAGACGTTCTGCCGGAATGCGGTTTCGTCTGAAATCAGAACGGCCGCTGACCCACTTTCAGCGGACGCTTCACTTCCGGGCTGACTCACTTTCAGGGGACGCTCCCCTCCCGGTGGGTCTGCGGTCGGGATCCTCTCTGGCGGGGCAATTCCCTGACAAACGACGCTGGTTTCCAATTCGCCGACCTTGACCACACCCTACCAATCTTCATCCTTCCGGTTCCGGTGGGTCTGCGGACGGTCAAATGGGGTGGAGCCCTCTGTTTGGAATGACATTCATCCTGCCAGGAGGCGCTCCCGTCCCGTCCTTGACCATACCCTACGGATTTGAAGAACGTCCGTCTTGGCCTGCGGGGATTTGTGTTTCCATTTGTCTCGACGGCATCGAAAGAATTCGAGCAACAACTTCGGTCGCGAACAAACTTCGGTCGCGATTTGCAGGTGGTTCCCTTGGTGGTCTTGAGCATTCCTGCCTCCGTTGCGTTGGGTTTTCCAGGTTACGAAAGGCAACAATGAAGCAAAACCCGACACCACCAACCCCAATTTTCCCTGGAATTTGGAAACAAACTGAACAGTCCAGGCAATGCCTGTCCTGACAGGACATCTCTCAATCGCCTGGATGCCGAACTTCCGCGTCTCCTCTATCACGAATCAGGTAAGGTCGAATTTTCTCCATCGTCAATGGACCAATCCCCCGCACGCGGCGAACGTCATCCACCGATCGAAACGGCCCTCGTTCTTCCCGGTCGGCCACAATTCTCCGGGCCATCGCTTCTCCGATCTCCGGAAGCTGCATCCATTCCACCCAGTTCGCGTGATTCATATCAATTTGAAAAATGATCTGCCGGGAGGGGAGTTGCTCGATTTCGAAGGCTGGCGTACCCTGCCAACTCAGTCGCAGCAAATGAACGACGGATAAGACGAAAATGACCGCACTCAGACCGAGGATCAAGAACCGGTCCGAAGCCCGCAATCCCAGCAAGGCGACGGGCTCATCCTTGTCCCCTTCAAGTGCAATGGCAGGTTGATGAAGAGGGAGTTCCCGGGAATCGGTATCATCTCCGTCTTCATGGAATATGGAAACGGGTGATCTCTCCGAACTTTCTCCGGCATCCAGCGGAGATGTCGCGGAAACCGCTTCGGGAGATGTCTCGGAAGATTCGCGGGCAGGAGTGTTCATCATCACCAGGAATGATGTGAACTTCGAATGTCCTCCGCAAGCGGAATCGGTCATCCCCTCTGAAAACGAAATCAGCGGGAAAGAGTGAGAGCGTCCCAGCATGGAGTCCATCATTGCCGTCGGATGAAACCAAACCGAATTTACCAAGGTACAAGAATATGAAAACGGGGCTGCCAAACGGGAACGTCCTCAATCAGCATTGACGGCAGCCGGGGCAGCGCGACACCATCAGAAGCGGATTTCTTTCTCATTCCATGGATCCCAGGTTTTTCAGGCCATTCTGTTGAATCAGCGGTCCGAAAGAGTTGTGTGATGACCAGACATCGAGTCGAAACGAGGAATGGAGTGTCATTGACCATGCCAGACCAGCAGAGACGCCCACGCGGAAATAGAATCTGGACCGGCGCCTGTTGCCTGCTGTTCCTGGGCATGTCGCCCCTTCTGGCGGCTCCCCCCGCGACTGTGAGCGTGCCGATCAACTTTACCGCCCATGATTTTCGCGGCCAAGAAATCCAGCTTGATGATTTTCGAACGTCAAAATTCGTGGTGATCGCGTTTCTGGGAGCAGAGTGTCCCCTCGCCCGACTCTATGCCGGAAGGCTTGAAGACCTTTCTCGAAAATATCCGGTCGGGGAGATCGCTGTCATTGGTGTGAACTCAAACGCTCAAGACCGGCTGGCAAAAATCGAACAGTTTGTACGTGATCACGACATCACATTTCCGATGATCAAAGACGCGGGCAACCGGCTGGCCGACCTGCTGCGCGCGGAACGGACCCCCCATGTCTTTCTGCTCGATGAAAACCGGGCGGTCCGTTACCAGGGACGAATTGACGACCAGTATCAGATTGGCGTGATCCGTGAAGCTCCTTTACGCGAGGACCTGAAACGAGCCCTGGACGAGTTGCGTCAGGGTCAACCGGTCAGTGTTCCTCGGACCGATCCGATCGGTTGCCTGATCGGCCGTATCAAGACTCCGGACCCGTCCAGCCCCGTCACTTATTCGAAGCAGATCGCTCCGATTTTTCAGGAACATTGCATTCATTGCCATCGCGACGGGGAAATCGCTCCCTTCACACTCACCAGCTATGACGATGTGGCTGGCTGGGGACCGATGATCGCTGAGGTGGTCAACAATCGCAGAATGCCCCCCTGGCATGCCGATCCACATTTCGGCTCGTTTTTGAATGATCCCAGCCTGACGGACATGGAACGAACACTCATCTCCGAATGGGTCGCACATGGCTGTCCGGAAGGAGATCCGGCCGAGTTACCACATCCCCGGCAATTCACCGGGGGCTGGCAACTTCCTCACGAACCCGACATGATCATCGCCATGCGGGACAAGCCATTCGAAATTCCCGCACGGGCCGGCCCGGAAGGAGTCCGTTATCAACACTTCTGGGTCCCTTCCGGAATTCACGAAGACCGCTGGCTCCAGGGATTGGAGATCCGTCCGGGCAATCGCGCCGTCGTTCATCACGTTATTGTGTATGCCGCCCGGGAGAAAGAGAACACGCGCGGACAGTCCTTCCTGGTGGCCTATGTTCCAGGATTGCGGCTGAATACCCTTCCCCCCGGAGCCGCCAAAAAGCTGCCTGCGGATTCGTGGCTGCATTTTGAAGTTCACTACACTCCTAACGGCGTTCCGCAACAGGACATGACCGTTCTGGGATTGAATTTCGTCGACGCTGCCCAGGTGACGCATGAAGTCCGGACAACTGTTGTCGGTAACCAGGATTTTGTGATTCAACCGCAACTCGCCGGCCAGAAATTCACCGCCCGCTCCAAGAAGTCCCCTCCGGTGGACCTGATTTCAATGTCTCCCCATATGCATCTGCGCGGTGAGTCTTTCGAGTTTGAAGCGGAATACCCTGACGGGACGCGGGAGATCCTGCTCAAAGTGCCCCAATACGATTTTAACTGGCAGACACAATACCGGTTAAAAGCCCCCAAACAGATTCCCGCTGGAACCATCATTCACTGCACCGCCACGTTCGACAACTCTCCACGCAATCTGGCGAATCCCGATCCGACCGCCACGGTTCGCTGGGGAGACCAGTCCTGGGACGAGATGCTGCTGGGATACATGGACATCATGTTTCCGGTGCGGACTTCTTCGGGACCAGCCCTCCGAATTACCGTGAAATCCATCCTGAAGAATCTCGACAAAAATGGAGACCAGATCCTTTCGAAAGAAGAAGCAGCCGCTTCCACGTTGCTGCATCAGTATTTCTCTCGGGTGGACACGGACCAGAACGGAGTCCTTTCCGCTGAAGAATTACAACAGGGCCTGGACCGCGCCAATAATCTGCAATGATGCCTGCCTTCAATTCTCTTTCCCCTTTTTCTCACATTGATCCCCGCCATCCTTCCTCTACAGTGGACAGAAACGGCGGAACCGGATGAAATCCATGAAAACAGACGCTGGCGAGACCAGAGAGCATCAAGTGGTGATTATCGGAGGGGGATTTGGCGGCCTGAATGCAGCCCGGAAACTCAAACACGCTCCCGTCTCCATCAAGCTGATTGATAAACGGAATTTTCATCTGTTTCAGCCCCTGTTGTACCAGGTCGCGGGAGGAGCACTTTCGCCTGCCAATATTGCCTCTCCCCTGCGAAATGTTTTTTCAAAACAACTCAACTGCCAGGTGCTTCTGGGACTCGTCACAAAGATCGACGTCACAGCGAAACAGGTCCATACTGATGAAGCGGAAATTCCTTATGACACACTGATCGTGGCTGCCGGTTCCACGCACAGCTATTTCGGACATCCCGAATGGGAAAAACATGCTCCTGGCCTGAAAACCATTGAGGATGCCACGCAGATTCGATCCAGCATCCTCACCGCGTTCGAAGAAGCGGAGAACGAAACCGATCTGGAAGCCCGCAAACGTCTGCTGACGTTTGTGATCGTCGGGGGAGGACCGACCGGAGTGGAACTGGCGGGAGCGCTGGCGGATATCTCCCGGCTGAGCCTGAAAAACGATTTTCGCACCATCAATCCCGCCGATTCCCACATCATTCTGGTCGAAGGAGCCGATCGGGTCCTCACCCCCTTCGCGCCACGTCTCTCCCAACACGCCACCGAATTTCTCCGACAACGAGGCGTGCAGGTCATTCCCGAGACACATGTGACGGAAATCCATGCCGACCACGTCGTTCTCCAATCCAAGCAGGGAAAGGAAACCATTTTCACCCGCACAGTACTTTGGGCGGCAGGAGTTCAGGCAGCGTCGCTGGGAAAACAACTGGCGGAGGCCACCGGAGCCAGCCTGGACCGCGCCGGAAGACTTCAGGTGGAAGCGGACCTGAGCCTGCCAGGTCATCCCGAAATTTTCGTGATCGGCGATCTCGCCAATTACCATCACGCCCAAGACCAACCCCTTCCCGGACTGGCTCCGGTTGCTATTCAAGAAGGCCAATACGTCGCCCGTCTTATCGCCGCACGACTCAACGGAAATCCCCTTCCCCGGTTCCATTATCACAATAAAGGAAATCTGGCCACGATCGGCAAATGGTCCGCAGTCGCCGAATTTGGCTGGCTGAAATTTTCCGGACTGACAGCCTGGTTTTTATGGCTCTTTGTCCACCTGATGTACATCACCGGTTTTCGCAACCGCCTGCTGGTGTTGATCCAATGGGGCTGGAATTTCCTGACCAACGACCGCTCCGCCCGCTTGATCACTGGCAAAGCTCCCCGCCTCCCGGAGATTTCCAGCAATCTCAAAAAATAGTCGTTCCCACCGCGGTCAAAAGGCAATAGAAGACGCTTGTACAAAAGATGATCAGGTCCCAGCCCTTTTTGCACAACTTCCGGTCCCGAAGCTCCCGGTTCCGCAACAAAGCCGGAAAAATCTGCCCCATCTAAAAACCTGAAGCGTGTGGAAGTTTCTTGACAGGATTTCCATCGCTCACTACCTTCTGCCAAAGACGGAGTAATTGCCTCAAAATTGGCAAATTTCAGACATTCGGCTCAACCTGCCTATTTGAAATTCCGACTTTTAAATCGGTCTGTGAAACATAGACCCAATTCCCCGGGGGATTAGCTCAGCTGGGAGAGCGCTTGCATGGCATGCAAGAGGTCAGCGGTTCGAGCCCGCTATCCTCCACTTCACAAAGCCTTAAACCACAATGGCTTAAGGCTTTTTTCTTTGGTGTAGAATTGTGGTGAAAATTTGGTGTAAATTTTTTTCGCCAATCTGACGGCAGAATCTTTGATCTGCTCCCTGTTGTTCTCCGTACAATCTTCAAGGCTCTTTCTAGGGAGAAAGTGATGCTTGAAGACTTTCAGAACATCCCGTTCACCAGATGTTGAATGAATCGCCTGATGGGGTGATTCCTGCCGTCAACTTCACCGAAGCAGGCTTGTTCCACTGCAACACATGGGGAAATTGGTATTCGGAAATTGAACGATACCGTTCCAACGAAGTCAAAAGCCTTCACCTGTTGCCGCCATCCAAGGTTTCACCGGAACGAAAATCTGACGGAACCATTCAGTACCGTGTTTCAGGATCACGAATCCCGATCCCTGCTGACAGAATGCTTCATGTTCCTGGACCAGGATTCGATGGAGTTGTCGGATACAGCCCCACCAGATTGGCAGCCAATGCCATCGGATTGGGGATGGCAACAGAACGGTTCGGGGCTGCTTGGTTCGGGAATGGGTCACGGGGGCAAGCCGTTCTTCGGCACCCTCAAACCCTTTCAGATGCAGGCCGAAGCAATCTTCGGGAGCAGGTTGAAACTGTTCACCAGGGGCCAGACAAAGCACACCGGCTTCTTCTCCTGGAAGAGGGGATGGCCCTGGAACAAATTGGAGTTCCACCGGAGGATGCCCAATTCCTGCAAACCAGATTGTTCCAGCTTCAGGAAATTTGTCGGTTCTTCCGTGTTCCACCTGTGATTGTTCAGGATTTGAGCAACGGAACTTATTCAAACACAGAGCAGCAGATGGCTGTTTTCGTGACTCAATGCCTTCGCCCTTGGGCCAGAAGGATTGAATGCGAAGTGAATCGGAAGTTGTTTTCAGAAGAAGAACGGGAAGCAGGTTTCTTCTGTGAATTCATTCTGGATGCCCTTTTACGGGGCGACATCAAAACTCGTTACGAATGCTACGCCATCGGTAAACAATGGGACTGGCTGAATTCCAATGACATCTGTGAACTCGAAAACCGCAATCCACTTCCAGGTGACCAGGGTGATTTCTACTTGGTGCCAACCAACTATGTGTCTGCTGAAATTTTCGCTGCACAAGCAAAGCAATTGCCTGAACCGGAGCCAGAACCATCAGTTCAGCCAGAGGAAGAAGCCGACCAGGAACAAGACGAAACAGAATCTGAATCTGACCAGGAGCCAATCCAGAACAGTTTGCCGTTGTCCCCAATGCCTTCGCCAGAAGCCTTCACAGCTTCCTTGGATTGTGTGAAGGACAATGTGAATCGAATGCTTCGCCGGGAAGTTGAAGCCATTCAGAAGGTCAGCCAGAAACCGGAAAAATTCCTGGATGCAATCGAAGGGTTCTATTCCACACATTCCAGTTGGGTGGAACGGGCAATGGAACCTTCGGTGAAGGTTTTTGCTGCCCTCAAAGCGATGAATGAACCCGGCAAGAGTGAAAAACTTGATTCTGTCTTTGCCACTTTGACATTTGCCAAAGCCCTTCAGGAACAGTTGGTGAGTTCCGGTAAAAATGAACTTCTTGAACTGTCAGGACAGGCTTCCAAGGATGATTTGGAAGCAAAAGTGAAGGAATGGGCAATCACCAGAGTCAGCAGAGGTGATGAAATTGTTTCATTGCTGAATACATACCAGCATGAACCATCACATTGAACGCTATTTCTCATTGGGCGAGTTGACCACAGAAGAACCACAGAATGATTCTCCAGGACGATTGACCGGATACGTCAACAAATGGGGTGTTCGTTCTCATGACAGGGGTGGTTACCTGGATACCTTCAGGGCCACTGCCTTCAGCAACCTGTCTGAATCAAGTCATGATGTGAAAGCCTATTTGGACCACAATGATGGGCACAATGGGCGACCGCTGATCTATCTGGGAAGAACTCCCGTCAATCTGAAACTGACTCCAGATGCCATTGGGCTGAGATTTTCACTTGATTTGCCCAACACACAACAGGGACGGGATACCGCAGAACTTCAGAAGGCAGGCCATTTCAATGGAATGTCCTTTGGGTATTTGCCGGGGCAATACAACTGGACCAAAGAAAATGGGGTGCCAGTCAGAGAACACACATCAGGCACCCTGATTGAAGTGTCGGTGGTGTTTGATCCAGCGTTCCCGAAAACCAACGTCCAGTTGAACGCTTTGAGCGATCCGGATGAAGAAACTCTTGAATCCTTACAGAGATTTTTGGGGACGCCAAACAGAGATTTTGCAGAAAGAGTTTTGAGACTCAAGAAAAAATAGAAATAAGAGGCATAGATAAGCCAAGAAAGAGATGTTCAATTACTCCCAATTCATGATCAATCAGCAGACAGAAGAAGAGATGGAAGCTCGGTTAAAACTACTTATGAGGAAGGATGGCAAAAAGCAGTAATATCAGAACGATCAAAATAGGGATGTTGTTCGACAGGGGCAACTTCTCTGGTGTTCTCAAAGGGGTTGTCAAAGATTTCCAATGGGGCATGAAACAGCTTGCTGTTGCCGGATTGGCTGCCAGTGCTGTTCAATCTGCCCTTTCAGGTCTTGTTTCTGCCATCAGTGGCCCTTTGAAACTGGCTGCTGCCAACGAAGCCGCTGCTGTTTCGTTCGAAGTTCTTCTTGGTTCCGCTGACAAAGCCAAGAAAATGATTGCCGAACCGTCGACGCACCCTGGAGCACAGCCATTTTCACGATGCCTGTACGCTCGCCCGTAGACAGACGCCAGCCCCCGACGAAGACTTGACCTGCGGTCACCAACCCGCGTCTCTCAGAGTGAT